>Ga0206131_10000427_pt1 | contig 59792 bp, 48 predicted proteins | sample Helgoland_Spring_FD_148636 | JGI IMG/M metagenome (GOLD analysis project Ga0206131, IMG submission 148636) | Pelagic subsurface seawater microbial communities from Kabeltonne, Helgoland, North Sea - Helgoland_Spring_Bloom_20160517_1 | ecosystem: Environmental > Aquatic > Marine > Epipelagic ... | reverse complement strand
TGACGGCCCCGAAACGGCATTATTTGCCGATTCAGGTGCGGCAATGCCTTCAACAACACCGGTTCCCCATTCATCTTTGTTCTTTGCTTTTCGCTTTTCCTCGCCATAGGCGACAAAACAGGCAACCGACGATCCCAAGCCCGGCATCATGCCGATCAAAGACCCATAGATTGACGACCGGAACATGATTGGAAGGCAGCGTTTGAATTCTGGCCAGGTAAAATAATGCGCTGATGGATCATCAAGTTTGCTTTTGTCCAGATCGATCATTTTAACCTTTGCCGCTTTTTCGGCCTGAATGATGACTTCTGAAATAACAAAGACGCCGATCAAAAGCGGGACAAGCGCCATGCCTGATTCCAGCTCATCAATCCCCATCGTCATTTTAAACTGGCCGGTAATCGTGTCTTCACCAATCAGCGCAATCGCCGCGCCAAAAAGCGTTGAGATGATTCCCTTGACGATGCTGTCACTCACAACTGAGCCGACAACAAAAAAGGCCATTAGGTAAATGGCAAAATTTTCTGGTGGGCCAAACTGCTTGGTAAAGGCGGCAATGGATACGGCACCAAAAATCAAAATAATTTCACCAAAATAATCGCCAAAGGCTGATGAAATCGTGGCTGTTTTGAGCGCTTTTCCGGCACGCCCAGATTGCGTCATCGGATAGCCATCTTGCATTGTGGCCGCCGATGCTGCGGTTCCGGGCGTATTGAATAAGATGGCAGCGATCGAACCGCCATATCGTCCCGATTTGCCAATCACATAAAGAAAGGCAAGACCAGCCAAGCCACCAATTTCATCATTATAGGCGATCAGGATCGGAAGCATCATTGCAATGGCGGCAGCTGCCGTCAGTCCCGGCAAAGCGCCAAAGATAATGCCAACAAAGGCAGCCAGAAAAACAAACCAAATGGCATAGGGGTCACTGAAAAGAGTGACAAAGCCGCCAAGAATATCGTCGAATACCATCAGGAATTATTCCCCGCTTATCAAATTTGTGTAGGGGCGTACATCAATCAACACACCCTTTGGGTCATTGAGCCGCATAACGCCCATGAATAGCCACTGCATGACAAGTGCCATAACCAGTGCGCCTGTGATCGTTTTCACTTTGTCTCGGACGCCAAAGGCGTAGAGCGTTGACACATAGCCAACAATGATCGCGACAAAATAGCCGAAAAGCCAAAAAGTCAGAACGAACAGAGCGCCGCAACCAACAACCATGACAATCCGTTTTAGGTCGCTATCAAGAAACCCATAGCCCTCTTTCATTTCGCCAACTTTGCCGCGAAATGCTCGCCATGCCAAAAAAACGGCACCAAGCAACAGGGTGATGGCAAGTGCCATTGGCATGGTTCTTGGGCCAACAGCCTCGCTTGAGCCGCCAATGGTGGATGCCTGATAGACGAAAAACACGCCGACAAATGCAACAATTGCACTGACGCCATATTCTAGTTTTGTTTTGTAACTTTCCTGTGCCATGAGCACTCCAATCACGTCGCAAGCTTTTGTGAACAGATAATAAAATCAAAAATAAATAGAAAACAGGGACAAGTGATCGAGCACTTGCCCCTGCCTGATGATATGTAGACGTTAGTTAGTTGCTAAGATCTTTTCAACAACTGGGCCCATAGTATTATACATAACGTCCTGCGCGGCCGTCGCTTTGTTTGCATCGACGTAGAAAGCACCAAGATTGTTCTTTTTCATGAAGTTCTTGAAGCCTTTGATCCCTGCAACATGTTTGATTGCAGCGCCGACCTTTGTTTTCACTTCTTCTGAAACACCTTTTGGCGCGAACAGGCAGAACAGACCGGTAAAGTCAGCACCTGCCATGCCCTGTTCACCGAAAGTCGGCAGATCAGGCATTGTTGGGTCACGCTCGGCACCGGCAGTTGCCAATGGACGAATGGTGTCTTCAAAGCCAGCAATCGTGTTGTTGCCACCAAAGACTGATTCAACAGATTGAGACACGATTGCGGCACGCGCTTTAGAACCGCCTTTAAACGGAACCTTTTTGTGCGGAATGCCATAAGTGTCAAAGAAAAGATGACCAATGCCAGAGTGCATGGTTGTGGCGCCAGATGTGCCCCAAGTATGCGTTTTGCCAGATGCTTTTGCATTTGCAACAAACTCGGCTACTGATTTTGCTGGGTTCGAAGTGTGAACCTGAAGCGACGTTACGAGCTGTGACATACAACCAAGATTAACCCAGTCATTTTTCACACTATATGGCTTGTCTTTGCCCTTGGCGAGTTCGCCAACAATAAAGGTACCAATGTTAATCATGTAAAGCGTGTAACCGTCAGCTTTTTCGCCAAGCACTTGCTTTGCGCCTTTTTGTCCAGATGCACCCGGTACGTTTACGATATAGGCAGGCTGTCCAGCCATGGTTTCAGCTTCGTGCAAATATGACGCAAATCCGCGTGAAGTTGTGTCAGTACCACCACCAGCAGAGAATCCTACAACGATTTTTACCGGCTTCTCAGGATAAGCAGCCAACGCTGCACCTGATGCAAGGCTAAACGCCGCTGCAACACTAAGCACAGCCGTTTTATTAAATCCCATTTTTTCCTCCAATAGGTTTTATGAATTTTTTGATAGACTTGATCGTCCTAAATTAGTGGTCAGTTCGGCCTTTTCTGTCAATGATATTCTGATATTTTCAGCCAAAAATATGCCAAATAACGGAAATTTATAATAGCAAGAGGCAATGGCTTGTGGTTAGTGTTTTTCAACGCAAAATTTTTCTTTTCATGATTTGATTTTGGCAGATCAATCAAAGGATAACCGCAATGCAACAGCCTCTAAACATAATGCGCAGCGTTGGTGTTCATACCCCTGGTGGGCCGGATGCGCTGGAAATCATCAACGTTCCCGTGCCGGTTGCAACGGGGCGTGACGTTTTGATCAAAGTGCATGCCGCAGGTGTCAATGGCGCCGATTTGCGTGAACGCGAGGGCAAATATCCGGTTCCGCCCGGAGCGCCCGATATTATGGGGCTGGAGGTTTCGGGCGAAATTGTTGCCGTTGGCGAATCTTGTGAACGGTTTCAGCCGGGTGATTTGGTCTGCGCGCTATTGATTGGTGGCGGCTATGCTGAATATGCGATTGCGCCAGAAGGCCAATGTATGGCTATTCCCGATGGTGTGTCGGTCATTGATGCGGCAGGCTTGCCCGAGGTTTTTTGCACAGTTTGGACAAATATGATGGATCGTTGCCAGCTTCAAGCCGGTGAAACCGTTTTGGTGCAAGGTGGCACAAGCGGTATTGGCTTTGCCGCCATCAAGATTGCAAAGGCATTTGGTGCTACAGTTTTTGCGACGGCGCGGAACCAAACCAAATGTGAAGCGATACGCAGATTTGGCGCTGACGCCGCGATCAATTATAAAACTGACGATTTTCTGGAAGTGGCGCGTAACCTGACCAATGGTCGCGGTGTTGACGTCATCATTGATATTATTGGCGGGGATTATTTGCCAAAGGAAGTCGAGCTTCTTGCCCATGGTGGGCGGTTGATGATCATCAATCTCCGCGGTGGAAAAATGGCTGAAATCGATTTTGGCCAGATTCACAGCAAGCATCTTACGGTGACAGGTGCGCGCTTGCGACCACGGTCTATTGCTGAAAAATCTGCAATCTGCCGGTCATTGGAGACGCATATTTGGCCGAAATTCAAAGACCAGACCATTGTACCTGAGACATATGCAACCTATTCATTTGCCGAGGCAGCCGCGGCGCACCGCCTAATGGAATCAAGCGATCATATGGGTAAGATCCTTCTTGTGCCGTGATCGAAAATCTATTTTGCGTTTGGAAAAAATAGCTGTTTGCCATCCAGTTTGAAACTGGCAATGGCGGCTTGGCCTTTTTCCGAAATCAGCCAATCGATAAATATCTGACCTTCTTTTGATCTGACATTCGGGCATTTTTGCGAATCAACAAGCATGACACCATAGGGGTTGAAAAGGCGCTTATCGCCTTCGACCATGATTTTGAAATCAGCCTTATTCGCATGTGCGCCCCATGACGCACGATCACTCAAAGCATAGGCCCCCATGCCAACAGCGGCATTTAACGTTGCCCCCATGCCCGAGCCGGTTTCGCGGTACCAGTCACCTGAACTTGCAGCTTGATCAATCTTTGCCATCGCCCACAAGGATTTTTCCTTGCCATGTGTTCCAGAATCATCGCCGCGTGATGCAAATTTTGATTGTGAATTGGCGATTTTCACCATCGCGGTGGCAACATCCTTGCCGCCAGCAATGCCTGCCGGATCACCCGCAGGGCCAATGACCACAAAATCATTATACATAACATCATAACGTTGTTTCGCATAGCCAGCGGCAACAAACTGGTCTTCGCGTTTCCGGCTATGCACCAGCAGGACATCGCCATCACAATTCATCGCATTTTTAATCGCCGCACCGGTTCCAACCGCAACCACATTCACCGTAATGCCGGTATCGGCTTTGACCATTGGCAGAATGTAATCATAAAGACCGGCGTTTTTTGTCGATGTTGTTGATTGGACAAGGATCGCAGTATCGGCCAGTGCGCCAGTGGCAAGACAGGCGGCGCCAGCCGCAAAAAAAATCGCAAATTTCATAAAGGCTCCTCTGGCAGATGCCGTCAATCGGACGGTTATAAAACCAGCTTGCCAGCCAGATAGGCTTTGGCGGCTGCTGATTTTGGCTTTTGAAAGAAAGATTCGGCGGGGCTATGTTCGGCCAAGCTGCCGTGATGCAAGAACAGAACATCATCGGCAAGCCGCTTGGCCTGTCCGATATCATGCGTCACAAGGATAATTTTCATGCCTTGTTTGCTAACTGAAAGCAGATTGGTTTCAATGGTTTCAATAGATGCCGGATCGAGATTTGACGTTGCTTCGTCCAGAAACAGGATTGCCGGATTGATGATCAATGCCCGTGCCAAGGCAAGCCGTTGCTTTTCTCCACCAGACAAAAGCCGCGCCGGATGCTGGGCTAGGTGATCAAGCTGCAATTGGGCCAGATAATCCATTGATATTTTCGGATCATCAATGCCGCGTTGGCGCGCGACAAACAGCAGATTTGCCAAAACTGTACGGCGCAAGATCGTCGGGGTTTGAAAGACCAATGATTGCTGTTGCCGAATGGATGGATCAAGCGGCGTATCGGCATAGAGAATTTGCCCCATATCAGGCTTTGCCAGCCCGTGAAGACAGCGCATGAGAAGGCTTTTCCCAGCGCCATTCGGCCCCATAATGACGCTCACGCCGTCCGATTTGATGATGCAAGACAGATCATCAATCAACATGCGCTCATTCAGCGTCAGGGTGATATTCTGAACCGTGATTGGCATCAGGCCGCGCCGTGCTGTTGAGGTTTGACTAGACATAGGCACGCCGCCGTGCCGATGCTTTTAGCCATTGCACCAGAAAATTCACCGCAAGCGAAATCGCCAATAGAATAAAGCCAAGCGCCAAGGCCAGCGCCAGCTCGCCTTTTGAGGTTTCAAGCGCAATCGCTGTTGTCATCACGCGGGTTAAATGATCAATATTGCCGCCAACGATAATTACCGCGCCAACTTCGGATATGGCACGGCCAAATCCGGCCAGAATAACGGTCATGAGCGAATAGCGCGCATCAATGATATAGGCCAAAAGTGCGGTTCGCTTTGGCACCACAAGGCTATCGAAAAAATCTTTGTAATCTTCGTGTAAATCTTCAAGAACCTGACAAGACAGCGCGATGATGATCGGGGTGATCAAAATCATCTGCGCAATGACCATGGCCTGCGGCGTATATAACAGCCCAAGCCAGCCAAATGGCCCTGATCTGGATAAATGCAAATAGACTAACAGCCCCACAACAACTGGCGGCAATCCCATCATGGCATTGAAAACACCAACAAGAAAATCGCGCATCGGGAAATGACGCATGGCAAGAAACGCGCCAATGGGAAGACCAATCACGCAAGACAGAAGCAATGACGCCAGACTGACATTGATTGAAAGCGCCAGAATTTCCATCAGATCACGATCCGAGCTGGCCAACAGGCCAAAGGCAGCGGCAAAAGATTCTGAATAGATTGGCATAAGCGTTCCTAGCTATGTGATTTTTTACATCTACTATGAAAAAATCACATGATCAATCGTTATGCTTAAATTATCACAACGAATAATTTGCCTGTCATATGATGCTTGCGGCCGCAAACAGAAATGGGCATGGATCGCGGATCTGGCGTTGCCAGTATAAAATGGTATTTGCGGGTTTATATATCGCTAAATTCGGTGCCAACTGCCTTTTCATAAATCTTGATGATGGCGCTTTTTGGCTCGCGGCCGAAACCGGCGGCGATGGCATTTTGATAGCTGCTTATCATCGCATTCACCAATGGGGTCATGGCGCGTTTTTCAATGGCAATGCGCTGGATGTTCAAAATATCTTTATAGGCATCTTCCATTGGAAAATCATTGTCGAACTGGCGGGAAAGCATGCGCGGTACGAAATGATCACCGGCAAAGCTGCGGGCGCTTGCGGTCGTCACAACTTTGGTTAGAGCCTCGGTTGAGAGGCCACCAGCAACGGCCAGCGGCAACACTTCGCATAGCGCGACAATATTGATGTCATAGATGATGTTATTGACCGCTTTCATCATCTGGCCAGAACCGCTTTCGCCGCAATAGACGATAAATTCGCCCATCGCATCAAGCTGGGGCTTGGCCCGATCAAATAAGGATTTGTTGCCGCCAAACATCAAGGTCAATGTGCCGTCTGTGGCGCGAAAGGGAAGGCCGGAAATCGGACAATCAGCATAGGTAATGCCACGGCTTGCCAATTGATCATGGATGGCAATGGCCTCAAGGCGGTCAATCGTTGATGTGTCGATAATGGCAAGGTCGCCTTGCGCAGATTCGGCAATACCACCAGTGCCGAAAATAACGTCATTCACCTCTTTGGCAGACGGAAGGCACAGGAAAATGAGATGACAATTCGCCGCCAGATTACCGACCGTGCTGGCAATGATGATATCATCGCCATCAAGCCTGTCAGTGGCAGCTGGCATCGCGTCATAAGCGTAAAACGGCGTGGCAAATTTTGCCAGATTATTCGCCATGCCAAGCCCCATTTGACCGAGGCCGATAAACCCAATACCGCTGTTACTCATCGCAACTTATCCCCTAGATAGATGATTGATGGCAATGCCGAGATGAAACCGCCATAAATCAGTCTATACAGAAATTTTACCTTGTATATATAGCGGCAGTTGTCAGCGCGGACATTCTGCATTAGCGTTCTCACTCAAAATGATAACCTTGCTGGTCGGCTCTTGTTCGGCATGATCTCGTGACAAGACCGGCGGCCAGCATCGCACAAATATATATGGTTAAGGACCCTTCAAATGGCTCAGCGTGAAATTCCATTTCTGTTCATGCGCGGCGGCACGTCGCGCGGCCCTTATTTTAATGCGGCTGATTTGCCATCGGATCGTGATGAGATTGCCAAAATCCTGCTTCAGGCGGTTGGCGCGGGTCATCCATTGAATATTGACGGTATTGGTGGTGGCAATGCGGTGACCAATAAGGTTGCGATGCTGTCGCGTTCTGCCGATGATGCGGCCGATATTGATTATTTCTTTGCGCAGGTTTCGGTTTTGGAACAGCTTGTCGATTTCAAACCAACTTGCGGCAATATTCTATCAGGTGTTGGCCCAGCGGCGATTGAAATGGGGCTTATGCCAGCCATTGATCCGGTTACCGAAGTGCGGATCAAGCTTGTCAATACAGGCGCTCTGGTCGTGGCAAGGGTGCAAACGCCGGGCGGCGTTGTGCGCTATGATGGTGATACCTCCATTGATGGCGTGCCGGGAACCGCAGCGCGAATTGACCTGCAATTCATGGATGTTGTTGGTGCCGCCACTGGTAAATTGCTGCCAACGGGCAATCTTCGTGATCAATTTGACGATATTGAAGTGACCTGTATGGATGTGGCGATGCCAACGGTAACCGCGCGGGCAGATGCTTTTGGTCTGTCCGGTTATGAAACCGTCCAAGAATTGCAAGCCGATAAAAATTTCATGGCTCGTATGGAACGCGTCAGACTGGCGGCTGGCGCGGCAATGGGCATGGGTGATGTCAGCCAATCAGTAACGCCGAAATTTGCAATTTTCGCACCGGCAAAAGCAGGTGGCACGATTGCCGCGCGTTATTTTATGCCGTGGGAACCACATCCGACAATGGCCGTGACTGGCGCGCAATGTTTGGCGTCATGCGCAATGACACCTGGCAGTATTGCCGATGGTCTGTTGACGCGGCCAACAACCAGTCCGGCAACGGTGACGATCGAACATCCGTCAGGCACGATTGATGTTGTTGTCGATTATAATACGGGCGGCAATGGCTTTGATTTGAATTCTGCTGGTCTGGTGCGAACCGCACGCAAGCTGGCATCGGGAAATCTGTTCGTATCCGGCTAGGGCTTAACCAAGGTTGAAATGCCTGATCGGCGATTCCTGCTGATCAATAGCAGCGGTGACAGTAACGGCGTCACCGCTGCTTTTATTTGACTAGCCTTGTTTGGTTTTGCCAAACCGCCGCCACAAAATATGACTGCCAAGGGCAATGGCAATGATTGCCAATAGGGTGCGTAACAGGCCCCCCATCATGAATAGCGGCAAAGACAGGCTTATCAACATGGCTGGCGAATAAAGCCGGGCAAGTATTGAGCCAGTGTCACGCTGTTTCTGATAAATCGGGAAAAGCACCGAAAATCCAGCAATGACGGTAAAGAATAATGACCATGGCCGTGTGATGAATAATGTCGGGTCAGGATTGATCGCCAAGGCGCGTGCTAAATTCAGCTCGGCAATATCACCAAGAACAACACCAAGGATCATCGGCGCAATCGGAAAGCCGAATTGGCGCATGGCAAATCCCAAAATGCCGAAATAGAACAGCGTCCAGATATCATCAGTCGAATTATGCAGGGCAAAGACGCCGATCGTTGCAAAGGCCAAAATGCCGGTCGCCAGAATATAGGTTTTGACCCGTGTCACCAGAACAAAGACCCGCAACACACCTGACTGCATGCCAAGCATGATGAAATTCGCCAAGAAGAAGGCAATGAAAATTGAATAAGACAGAACCGGTTCGTCACTGATGAAGGTTGGCCCCGGAACAATATCATGCATCAATAACGCACCAAGCATGATCGCGGCGGTGATATCACCCGGAATGCCAAGTGCCATAAGCGGGGTTAGCGCACCGCCCTCAACCGCATTATTTGATGTTTCCGGTGCAATGATACCGCGCGGGTCACCCTTGCCGAATTGTGAATTATCCTTAGCTGATTTTTTGGCCTGATCATAAGCAAGGATATTGGCAATTGATCCACCTGCCCCTGGCAAAATACCGGTAAACATACCAATCAATGCTGATTTGATGACCACAGCCCAATTTTTGATCAAAATGGCAATGGCGCGACGATGTTCAATTCTGACCTTGACGCGTTTCTGGTCGCTAAGCGCTTTGCGCGCGGCAATCGGATCACGCAAATCAGATAACAGCTGGGAAAAGGCAAAAAGACCAATCAGAACGGCGATAAAGTCAAAGCCGCTTAACAGATAATCCGAACCAAAGGAAAAACGGGCAACCCCAACAGCATCATCTTCGCCAACGCTGCGGATAAACAGGCCAGCCGCGCCTGCAATCAGGCCTTTGACCAGATGTTCACCAGCAAGCGATGCCGTGACAGTCAGGGCAAACATGACAAGCATGAAAAAGTCCCAAGGCTGGAACTCAAGGCCAATCTGCGCCAATTGCGGGGCAAATAGCACCAACAAAACCGCCGAAATAATACCACCGCAAAATGATGACCAAACGCCGATGCCAAGCGCAAGGCCCGGTTCGCCTTTGCGCGCCATCGGAAACCCGTCAAAGGTGGTGGCAACAGATGAAGGTGTCCCCGGAATGCCGGTCAGAATGCCTGACATAAGCCCGCCTGACAGGCCGCCAACCAAAACCGAAATCATCGTTGCAAGCCCCTGTGCGGGGGGCATCGAAAAGGTGAAAGGCAGCGTCAGCACAATGGCCATGGCGATGGTGAATCCCGGAATGGATCCGGCCAGAAGACCGGCGCCAACACCAATAACCATAAAGGTAAGGGTGGATAGATCCAGAATGTTGGAAAGAGCAAGTAAGAAGGTTTCCATCATTGTCTTAAAACCCAACCAAAGTGCCGCGTGGCAAGATGACTTCAAGGCCGTGGGTGAAAAGCAACCACATGCCACCCGATGTGCAGACCGCAACTATGATATGCAGAAGAATCGACCGAAACCCACCAAGTGCGGTCAGAAGAACAATGCTGAAGAGCACATTGCCAACCAGCATACCAAGGCTAGGCAAAGCCAGAAGATACAGACTGAAAACGAGAAAGACAAAAAACACATTGCGCCAATAGAGACAAAATTCAACAAAGCTGCGCTTTGGTGCGGCGGCTTTGTCGTTTTGTGACATGCGCATCGATTGCACAAAATAGATGATGCTTAGCAAACTAATAATGCCAATGACCAGACGGGGCCATGTTGCGGGTGATAATTGTCCATAATCCGGCTCGCGGATATCGAAACTGGCAACCATCAATCCGGCACTGGCCAGGATAAGGCATAAAGCAACAATACTGTCTCGGTTGAATGGCATCACGACCCCTAAATGATAGTTAAAGGCTTGGGAATGATGGTGGCCGACAATGCATGATTGCCGGCCACCTTTATTAATCATTGCCAGCGCTGATGACGGGCAATGGGATGATTTTATTTCTTGTACATACCAATTTCGATCGCAACGGCCTCATAGTCGCTGTAAATCTTATCAGCATAGGCGCGGAACTCATCGGGGCCCTGAAAGCGAAGGCCGGTGCCTTTGGCATCCATCGCCGCTTGCAGCTTTGGATTATCAACGGCTTGTTTGATAATGCCTGCCCACATATCAATCACTTCACGCGGGGTACCCTTAGGAGCAACGATGCCGCGCTCAAGTGCAAAGGTCATGTCATATCCGGCTTCTTTCAGAGTTGGGACATCAGGAATTTGCTTGGCACGGCTATCGGCGGCAATTGCCAATGGCTTGATTGTACCAGCCTGAAGATGCTTTTTACCCGACGCTACATTCACCGCGCCAAGGGTGATTGCGCCAGACAATAGCGCATTCATTCTCTCCGAAGTGCCATCATAAGGAACAAGATTGAGTTTGATTCCCATTTTCTTTTCCAGCAAAAGCCAGATGAAATGCGATGTTGACCCAAAAGTGGCACCGGCTGAAACCTTGCCCGGATTGGCTTTGGCATAGCTGGCCATTTCCTGAATCGAATTGAAAGGTGCATCTGCAGTTGCGCCGATGATGTCAGGTGTTACGGTGACATTGGCAACAGTATCAAAGCCATTATAATGGAAATCAATCCGGCCATTCAAAAAGCTGGTGATGGCTGACTGGTGAATGGCAAATAGGGTACAGCCATCGGGTGCGGCCTTGGCTGCCTGTTTGGCGCCTTTGTTGCCGCCCTGACCTGGAACTGTTACCACTTTTAGATTATATGGTGTGTCCATTTCGCTAATCGTTTTTTCAACCAGCGCGTACAAAACCTGTGTGCCGCCACCTGGCTTCCAAGGCACGATCAACTGAGCTGTTTCACAAGGAAGCTTTGGAACGGAATGGGATCCAGCCTGCGCAACGGATGACGCCATCATGACGCTGGCAGCCACGGCTCCGAGAATTGAAAGTCTTGAATTCAGCATAGTAAGATTACTCCCTCTTGCTTGGTTAAGGCGACAACATGTCAATGAAAATAGGCGCCGCGTTAGAATTGTTTTTGGTAATTTAGGTTGCAAAGGTTGGCCGCTCCGAGTCAATATAAATCTGCCGAATAACCCATGTTTTTGATCATTAGTCACGGCGCCGAAGGTTTGAGGAAAAAATATGCTATCTGTAGGAATTATTGGCCTTGGAACCATCGGTAATGTTGTTGCAAAGGCCCTTGATGATGGTATTAACGGCATGTCGTTGGGGGCAATTGCGTCAGGCCGGCGTGATAAGGCGCTTGCCAGCATTTCCAGCCTGTCATCACCCGTTGATCTGATGTCAATCGACGAAGTGGCCGCGTGCTGTGATGTGATTGTTGATTGTGCGCCAAAATCGGTGTTTCGCGACATTGCGATTGCGGCCTTTTCGCGGGGGCGCATTTTGGTGACGGTAAGCGGTGCCGGCATTCTTGCCAATGAAGATATCGAAGATATGGCGCGCGAACATGGTGGTCAGCTTGTTCTGGCGACAGGCGCATTGCTGGGGCTTGATGCGGTTCGTGCCGCTGCCGAGGGGAAAATCCATTCGGTGCGCATGATCACCCGCAAACCGCCAAATGCGCTAATCGATGCGCCGCATATCATCGATAATAATATCAGCCTTGATCGGCTGAACGGCGCCATTCAGGTTTTTAAGGGCAGCGCCCGCGAAGGCGCCAAGGCGTTTCCGGCCAATGTCAATGTGGCGGCGGCTTTGGGGCTTGCCGGTATTGGCGCCGATGCAACCGAGCTTGAAGTCTGGGCCGACCCACATCTTGACCGCAATACGCATTCGATTGAAGTCGATGCCGATAGCGCAAAATTCACTTTGCAGATTCAAAATGTGCAATCTGAGGGCAATCCGGGAACCGGCAAGATTACCGCGTTAAGCGTGATTGCCTGTTTGCGGGGCATGACGGCACCAATGAAAATTGGCAGCTAGGCGGTTTGAATAACCGGCAGATGACAATCGCAATTCAACAAATGATTTCAACAAGGGGGCAGTGAAATGCGGCTAGTTGCATTTGAACAGGTGGATGGACCGCATATTGGCGTAATCACTGATCGGGGCGTTGTCGATTTGTCGCGCATTGACCCTGCCGCGCCGCGCGATCTTGGCGCGGTTATAATGGCAGGCCAGCTTGACCAGATTGCCGCACTTATGGCCAAGGCTGGCGATGAGGTTCATTATCAGATCGAGGATATCACCATCGGGCTGCCGGTTGCAAAGCCGGGCAAAATTTTATGTCTTGGGCTGAATTACATGGATCATGTTGCTGAAGGGCCATTTGACAAACAGCCCTTTCCGGCCATTTTCATGCGCAGCGCCACCTCGCTAGTCGCGGCCAATCAGCCAATCATTGCCCCTGCTGTTTCCGAAACGCTTGATTATGAAGCCGAATTGGCAGTGATCATTGGCAAGGAATGCAAAAACCTGACCGAAGATAACGCGCTTGACGCCATTGCTGGCTATAGCTGTTTCAATGATGGGTCGGTTCGTGAATTTCAGCGGCATACGATTCAATGGACGATGGGCAAGAATTTTGACAAAACCGGCCCGTTTGGCCCCGTCATGGTCACGCCCGATGAATTGCCAAAAGCGGCGACAGGTCTGAAAATCGAATGCCGGTTAAATGGTCAAACCGTGCAATCAAGCACAACCGACATGATGATTTTTCCGGTCATTGAAACCCTTGTCTATATTACCAAGGCATTTACGCTTGAACCGGGCGATCTTGTTATCATGGGAACCCCGTCCGGTGTCGGCCATGCCCGCAAGCCGCCGCTTTGGATGAAAGATGGCGATCGTGTCGAAATAGAGATTGAAGGCATTGGCATTCTTGCCAACCCAATCAAGGCCGAGTGATATCAGCCCCGTTTTTCGGTTTTCATCAAAAATATTTTCAGATTTTTGCAGCCACTTATGCGCCAGTAAACCAAAAATAAGTGCGCTAAATTCAAGTTTGATAAAATATAAATCTGCAAAACCGGTATTTTGACTGCATTTGGCCCCTTTGCGGAACCTTATCTGCTTGAAAATAGCGATGTGCAACAGCGTGAGACCGGCAAAGCGGCCCTGTTTGCGTTGAAATTCCTGGCCCATCACGTTAAGACTGTGCACGTTTTTTGTTTTATTGGAGACTCCCCCGCATGACCCCCCTAAATGTACTGATTCTTGGCGCATCATATGGATCGTTGCTGGCTACCAAAATTGTTTTGGCTGGTCATAACGCAAAGATGATCTGCCTTCCTGCTGAAGCCGACCTTTTCAATGCCGAAGGTGCGATTATCCGCACACCGGTAAAGGGCCGCGACGGTCTTGTTGAAATCCGCACAAGCGGACTGGCCGGTCAATTATCAGCTGGCGGCCCCGCCGATTGCGATCCGGCAGATTTCGATCTTGTTGTTCTTGCGATGCAGGAGCCACAATATTCGTCACCGGGTGTTCGTGATTTGCTGCAATCGGTTGCGAAATCTGGCGTGCCATGCATGTCGATCATGAATATGCCGCCGCTAAGCTTTATGAAACGTCTTCCCAATATGGATATTGATTCGTTGCGTGTCTGCTATGCCGAATCAACTGTCTGGGATGCGTTTGATCCCGAAAAATTCACCCTTTGCAGCCCTGACCCGCAGGCGTTCCGTCCGCCGGAGGAAAATCTCAATGTCTTGCAGGTTCGCCTGCCAACAAATTTCAAGGCAGCTGCGTTTCACCATGAGCAAGATAATGCCATGCTTCGCCGTCTTCAGGCCGATATTGAGGCGGTTCGCTTTACCACTGATGACGGCGCTGAAATCGAATTGCCAGTCAAGCTAAAGGTACATGATTCAGTGTTTGTTCCATTGGCAAAATGGGCAATGCTTGTTGCGGGGAATTACCGCTGTGTCCAAAAGGATGAAATGCGCCCAATCCAGGATGCGGTTCATCATGATCTTGAGCAATCGCGCGAGATCTATAATTGGGTTGTTGAATTATGCGTCAGCCTTGGCGGGGCGCCTGCCGATTTTGTGCCATTTGAAAAATATGCAAATGCAGCGCAATCGCTTGGCAGCCCATCATCGGCTGCGCGGGCCTTGGCCGCTGGTGCCAAGAATATCGAACGTGTTGACAAGCTCGTTCAAACCGTTGCCGCGCAAAAAGGTTCACAATTGCCGAGCCTTGACGAAACGGTTGCGCTTGTCGACGGCTGGCTTGAAAAAAACCGCGCCGGCAGCTAGCTGCTAAACCCAAATGGGTTTGCCATTTGACATAAAATCAGGGCCATGGGTGAATGCCGGAAACGGCAATTTATCCATGGCCTTTTTGTTGACGTCACGCGGCAGGTGATTTCATTTTGACCCGTCATTTACCAGCGATCACAAATTTCGGAATATGCCGCTATTGGCCGTTAGCATTGCTGCGATATCTTAATGATATTAGCTTTGGCGAATGTTGCAAAACAGGCGTAATCAATTTTGGAAAATTTGGCGGCTTTTTGGTGTCGGTTTCTGGCGGTTCCGCAAAGGATTATTCTGGCTGTTGGCGGGTCTTGTCCAACAGCGATATCTGGTTAAATATGGCGTTCTTTTTGGCATCACCATCACCGGTATTGCCGCGTTGATTCTATATTTCGGCAAATCATACAAGGTTTCGGCAATGGATCTTGCCGTTTGGGTCATTGCGCTTGGCTATGCATCTGGGCTTTGGGGCTTTGGCGTTGTTGCCAAACTGCTTGCCGAAAAGACCAAATGACATCCCTTAAAATCGGTTTTGGTCGTTTGCGCTTTTGACGTAACTATAGATCAAGCGGCATATGCCGGTTTACATCCTTATATAGCAAATAGCGGAACGGATCGGGCCCCCCAGCATAACAGGCCTGCGGGCAAAAGGCGCGAAGCCACATATAGTCACCCGCTTCGACTTCGACCCAATCTTGATTCAAATGATAAACGGCCTTACCACTCAGAACGAAAAGCCCATGTTCCATCACATGCGTTTCGGCAAAAGGGATCGTACCACCCGGCTGAAAGGTCACGATATTTACATGCATGTCATGGCGTAAATCGGCTGGATCGACGAATCTTGTGGTTGCCCAGCGTCCATCAGTATCAGGCATGGCAATCGGGTCAATGGCACCATCGCTTGTTACAAAAGCATCGGGCTGGTCAATGCCGGTAACCGCTATGTAACGTTTGCGAATCCAGTGAAAGCTGGCTGTCTGACCGCCATCATTGATGATCGTCCAATCGCATCCTGCTGGCAGATAGACATAGCTGCCACTCGTTAAGGGGTGTGATTTACCGGCAATCGTCACTGTCATTGAGCCGCTTGTTACAAAAAGAACCGATTGCGCTTCGGCATTATCATCTGGCCGGTCACTGCCGCCACCTGCCTCAATTTCCATCAGATAATGTGAAAAGCTCTCTGAAAAGCCAGTCATGGGCCGCGCCAGAACCCATAGTCTGGTCTTGTTCCAGAAAGGCAGATAACTTGTCACGATATCCGACAAAACGCCTTTTGGGATTACCGCATATCCGGTGGTGAAAACCGCGCGATCTGACAATAATTGAGATTGCGGCGGCAGGCCGCCTGATGGTGTCCAATAAGGGGCGCTCAAATCATCTTCTCCTTTGTCATGCCATTGTGACTATTTCCGGCAATTCAGATTGCCAAACTGCTTATGTCAATTAGGGCAGTTTTCATAAACTTGTCAAATCTTGACCGGTGGTACAGGGGCGTTGGCCCAGGGCTGCTGGTTGATTCAAACGCCGGTTTTGGCCTATTTCAAAAATTGATCAGCATCTTCATCATAGCTGGCTTCGCGGGTTAATTGCCGCAAAATTGCTGAATTGATCACTGGCGGCGCATCATCAGGATTTGCCTGTCCAAGCACTTGCTGGATTGCCCCATAGGTTGCGGCTAGTGATGCCAGATAGGGTTGATGCCCCCGAAGACATATGCGCGCGCCCATTTTTGCCAGATCATCGGCTGTTGCCGCAATTGATCCAATGCCGCCAAGCATGATGGGAAGATCGGTTGCGGCGCAAAGCGCGGTCAGATCCTCAAGTGATCTGGCACCAATCAGCGTAATGCCATCAACGCCGGTTTTTTCATAGGCCTTGATTCGTGCGATGCAATCGTCACGGCCGGTAATGGTGGCAGCGCTAGTACGGGCCAGAATAACCAAATCGGCATCAACGCGTCCCGATATGGCTGCCCGCATTTTGCCAACAGCTTCATCAATTTTCAAAAGCTGTGTTGTCTTTGATCCGAAAGGCTGTGGCAAATTGGTATCTTCAATGGTGATTGCGGCAAGGCCGGCATGGTCCAGGTCGCGGATTGTGCGTTGCACATTCATTGCATTTCCATAGCCATGATCGGCGTCGGCAATAACCGCAAGATCACCAGCCCGGCAAATCCGCAAGGCCATATCGGCAAATTCTGAGGCGGTGATCAGCATTTTATCAGGTGCGCCAAGGATCGCCATTGCCGCCACCGATCCGGCAAGCATGCCAACCTTGCCGCCAAGATCTTCGACCATACGCGCCGATAAAGGGTCAAAAACTGTTGCCGGTATAATGCAGTCATTGCCTGCTAAAATCTGCCGAAACCGCTGGCGCCGTGGTGTCCAATTCATGATGCCTTTTCCTTTTGGTGATATTCAATTTGAGATCGTTCAGCCGTTGCAAAATAGGGCGTTTGCTAGGCGATTTTATCCTGTGTTTTACTGTCGAAATCGCTGGCGTCATGGCGTTCATGAAGCTGGGTTTCCGGTGCGCCAGAAACACGATTAACCATACGGCCGCGTTTCACCGCTGGACGCGAATCAATGGCTTTGGCCCAGCGCATCACATGGCTATAGGTTTGAACATCCAGAAATTCAGCCGCATTATAAAGACGGCCAAGAACCAATTGCCCATACCAAGACCAAATCGCAATATCGGCAATGCTGTATTCGTCACCACTGATATAGCTATGTTCGGCAAGCTGGCGATCAAGAACATCGAGTTGGCGTTTGGTTTCCATCGTAAAGCGGTCAATAGGATAGGGCAGTTTTTCTGGCGCATAAGCATAGAAATGGCCAAAGCCGCCACCAAGGTAAGGCGCGCTTCCCATCTGCCAAAACAGCCATGATAGACATTCGGTTCGGCCGGCAGGGTCTTGTGGAATTAATGTGCCGAATTTATCAGCCAGATACAGCAAAATATTTCCCGATTCAAACACGCGCAATGGCGGTGATACCGAATGATCCATCAAGGCCGGGATTTTTGAATTCGGGTTAATGTCAACAAAGCCGCTGCCGAATTGATCGCCATCACGAATCTGGATCAGCCACGCGTCATATTCGGCATCAGTTATGTTTTGAGCCAATAATTCCTCAAGCATCACCGTCACTTTGACGCCATTAGGTGTGGCCAGCGAATAAAGCTGAAGCGGATGTTTGCCAATGGTAAGCGGCTTGTCATGGGTCGCGCCTGCGATGGGCCGGTTGATATTGGCGAATGTACCGCCATTTTCGGCTTGCCATGTCCAGATCGCCGGTGGGATATAAGGATTATTATCGGTCATTTTTGTCTCCTTTGATTTTGATTTCGTCTGGTGGGCACAGGTCGGCTAGTCGGTCTAGATGGCGCAGTTTTGGAAAAATATACCAGCCGCCAATCGCCACCCCCAATGCTGCCAGCCCGCCAATAAATACGGTTGTAACGGGGCCAAGAAGTGCGGCCGCGCTGCCTGCCCGAACATCGCCCATTTCATTTGATGACGAAATGAAAATAGCATTTACCGCGCTGACTCTGCCGCGAAGGTGATCGGGTGTGGCCAATTGAATGAGGGTCATGCGTATATTGACGCTTACCATATCGGCTGCGCCATAGACAAACAAGGCTACGAGGCTGACCCAAAAAATGGTTGAAACCGCAAAAACCAGAATTGAGGCTGCAAACACCACTAGCGCGGCAAAAAGGCAAAGGCCTGATCGCCGCATCGGCGGCAAGGCGGCAAGCGCGAGACCAACAACAACACCGCCAAGCGCAGGCATGCCGCGCAACACACCAAGTGATTCTGGCCCGACATTCAAAATATCAGCAGCATAGACCGGCAGCAAGGTAACAACCGACCCCATAAGAACAATGAACAGATCAAGCGCAATCGCCCCAAGAACAATCGAATTTGACCGAACATAGGCAACGCCGCCAAGAACCATATCAAGGCTTCGGCCAACAGGCTTTAGCCGCGTTAATTTTGGTAAAAATAGATAGGCAATTGTGCTGACCCCCATCAAGCCAGCGGCTACGAGATAGGTATAAACATCAATCACCGTAATCAGAACCCCCGCCAGCAACGGCCCGGCCGTGGCAAAAATCTTGCCAATGGTGGCATTAAGCGCAATCGCGCGCGATAGCATGACAGGCGGAACGATATTGGGGATGATAGCTTGCTGGGCTGGCGTATAGAATGCCTTGACCCCGCCATGCGCGAATAGCAGCGCGAAAATGACCGTCAAATTCAAGTCATCGGCAAGCATGGCCATGGTGATGCCAATCAAAATCACCGCTTCGGCAAGGGTGCAGATGATTAACAGGGCTTTTCGCGGCAAGCTGTCAGTTGCCCAACCAGTCACAAAGAAGAACAGAAAAATCGGCATGATTTGCATCAGCCCGACAAGCGCCAGATCAAATGGATCGCCACTATTTTGATACAGATGCCAGCCAATCGCAATTGACAGCATTGCCGTGACAAGGCTGACAGCGGCGCGCGCGGTTAGGAATGCAAAAAAATCAACAGGCATGACGATCAATTAATGGTTGATGGGCAAAAATAGTTTATGAGCAGTAGACTAGCGCCGCTTGAAACAGGCTGGGGTGATTTGCCCTGATGCGGGCCTTGGCAAATATAGCGCCCCTAATTTACGCCAGTGCTTACCGATTGTCGCCTGAAATATCACCTTGTGATTTCGCCCTGGCTGTGGCGCCAGCTTTAGGGCTGGCTGATCACATTTTGGGCAATCAATTGGTCGATTTCACCATCTTGAAATCCGGCTTTGATCAATTGGGCGCGGCTATGCTGGCCAAGGGTTGGTGCGGGCATTCGAAGGCGGTCAAGATTATTTTCCATAACAGGTAGCGGCTGATGCATTGGCACCTCGCCAGTTGTGGCATCGGCTGCGGTTACATAAATCCCGCGTTCGATAAAATGCGGGTCATCGGCATTATCGGCAATATTATTGACCGGCGCGGCGGTAATGCCTTCAGCGTCAAAAATAGCCAGAACTTCTTGTCGGCTTCGCGCCGCGATCCAGCCGCCAACCACCCTATCTATCTCGGCCTGATGTTTCACCCGCGCCGCATTGGTGGCAAATTTTGGATCGTCAATCATCGCCGCGGCACCAACAGCGGCAAAAAGCCGTCTGGCCGTTGATTGGATCGATGCCGAAATGGCAATAAAATGATCATCTGATGTTTGATAAATATTGCGCGGGCTTGCCGTGTTTGATCCATTACCAACACGTTGTTTTACCGTTCCGGTCACGGCATAGTCAAAGGCATCAGGGCCAATGGCGGAAACCATCGAATCAAGAAGCGCAAGATCGATAACCTGTCCTTGGCCGGTTTGGTCGCGGCCACGCAATGCCATCATGATGCCGTTTGATCCATAGAGGCCGGCAATCATATCAGCCAGCGCCACCGGCGGCAGTAATGGGCCGCCACCAGCCTCACCAGTGCGGCTGGCAAATCCTGACATCGCTTCGACAAGAGTGCCAAACCCGGGCCGGTGACTATAGGGGCCAGATTGACCGAATCCGGAAACCCGCAAAATGATCAAGCCCGGATTACGCCGATGCAAAATCGCCGGTGCCAGCCCCATTGATTCTAATGTTCCCGGGCGAAAGCTTTCGATCAAAATATCAGCCTGATCAATCAGACGGGTCAGAATATCAATTGATTTTTCATGCCGGAAATCAAGTGCGATGCTTGTTTTATTGCGGCAATAGACCGACCAAAATGTCTGTATGCCAGCCTGTTGCCATGCGCGAAGCGGGTCACCCGCTGGCAAAGGTTCTATTTTGGTGACGTCGGCGCCTGAATCAGCCAGCTGGAGCGAGGCCATATTGCCAGCGACAAGGCGTGAAAGATCAACAACCTTTATGCCAGTAAGAGGCCCAGAATTTGACGCGGCATAATCGACGGTTTTCCATGGTTGCCGTGACGTGCTAGGTGCCTCTGTTTTCATTTTCATAATCCGTAATACCAAGGAATAAAGGCAGAATAGACAAGCCAAATCAGAATGACCAAGGGCGATCCTACCTTGAGGAAATCTTTGAAATGATAACTTCCCGGCCCCATCACCAGCAAACTTGTTTGATAGGCAAAGGGCGTTGCAAAGGCGCAATTGGCGGCAAATACAATAGTGATGGCAAAGATGCGCGGATCAATCCCGATCTCGGCACCAATATGAAGGCCAATCGGCGCGAAAAGAACGGCGCAGGTCTTGGTGCTGATGATATTCGACATCAAGGCAACCATCAGGAAAAATGTGCTTAAAACAACCCTTGGGCTTGCGGTTCCGGTAAAGGAAAGAATGAGATTGGCAAGATAGGTCGCAGCGCCAGTGGCCTCCATCGCCACCCCAAGCGCCAGCGCCGCCGCGATCGTTGTGATGACTTTAAGATCTAGGGCGCGGGCGGCTTGTTGCAAGGTGATGACATTGGTAACCACCATTGCCAAGGCCCCGAAGAATGACGAAATGACGATTGGCACCAAACCAAATGCCGCTGATAAAACCACTGAAAGAAAAATGAAAATAGATACATGGGCAGATTTCAGATTAGGCAGTTCTTCGACTGAAAATTCGACCAGAACAACGTCAAGATCTTCGCGCAAACCGCGCAGCGTTTCAGTATCACATTTGACCAAAAGCAGATCGCCAGCTGCCAATTTGGCCTGTCCCATACGGCTGCGAATCATGTGAGCGTGATGTTGGATGCCCATAACCTGACAATTATGCCGATATTCAAAACCGGTTCGGCCAATGGTGTTATCGACCAAAGATGATGATGGCGTGACCATCATCTCAACGACAATCTGGTCCGATTTTTTATGGCTGTTCGGATTTGTCCGATAGCCCTCGGCTGGTGTTAATCCATAGCCGGAATCCATCAATTTGGTCAGATCGTCGCGCGCTGCCGAAAGCGCAATAACGTCGCCTTCGCGTAATTTCAAACCGGTAAAAGGTGGCAAGATTGTTTTACCAAGCCGGTTGATCATACGCACATTTATGTCAGGTAATTCGTGAAACATGCGCACGCCAAGCGACTGGCCAATCAGCCTTGATCCGGCATTAATCGAAATTTCCGCCATGAAATGCTGATCAAGACGTTCGCGCATACGGTGGCTAAGGCTGGTCCGGTGTGGCAGAAATTTGGGCGCAACAATCGTCACATAGGCAAGGCCGGTGCCAGCAAGAAGCAATCCGGGAAGGGTGAATTCAAAAAAGGTGAATCCTTCAAAACCGGCTTCGATTAGCGCGTTTGATACTAATAAATTTGTGCCTGACCCAACAAGGGTGGTCATGCCGCCAACAACGGCAACAAAGCTTAGCGGCATGAGTAATTTAGAGGCGGGTATATGGAACCTTTGTGCAATGCCCTGCATGATGGGGATGAAAATGATCACAACAGGGATATTGTTCAAAAAGGCACTAATCAACAGCACTGTGATAAGCGATATCAAAGTGGCAATCCATAATTTCCCCATGCTCAACGCCAGCACATAGCGAGAAAAAATTTCTAAAATCCCCGTTTTCACAACGCCTTGACCGACAACCAGAAGGGCCAAAACGGTCAGCATCGCCGGATTGGCAAATCCGGATAATATTTTGCTAGACGGCAAAAGATTGCTGCCTTCTTGGTCAATGATCGGGAAAAAGTGAAAGAAAAATAGCAAAATCAGAACAACGCCAAGGGCGGTGATTTCCATCGGTATTTTTTCATTCGCATAGCAAAAAAGCGCGCCGACAATGAGGCTGAATAAGAACATCATCTCAAAGGTCATGCCGGCATTTTCAATAATCGTTGTCATATTGATTCGTCTTTTTCTTTCAAATGATGAGCGCAATTTGGCTTGGGGAGATGGAATGCCCGTCGCAGACCGGTATTGAAGCGGCCTGCAATATTCTGAGGCTCGATACGCTGGATTCCTATCTTAGCGCAGCGAGTCTCAAAATACAGTGTTTTTTGGATTGAGTCGGGTAGAATCTGATTTCAAAATATTTTAGATGGTGACAGATTATCTGGCTTATGGGCTTGTATGACCATTATTTCGGCAAACCACCGCAATCATAGAGGGAAAAGCCGAAAGTTTTTCTTTTCATTGCGGCTATTTTGCTTTTTCATATAGGGCATTCACATGCATCATATCCCCATATTCAATCGGTTGGCTCTGCCAAAATTTGTAAATTTCGTTTGCCAAAACAAAGGAAGATTCCAACATGCCCTATAATGATTATCGTCAAGATTTGATGGGTGAAGCCAGATTAACGCCGTCAGGCCAGTTTGAAATTGACACATATCAAAGCTTTAAATTGATTTACACCGCTGGCAAATTTGGCATTGATGATCAAGGCGGGCTTCGGATTGGATTTCGCGGGCATTTTGATGGCTCGGCAATCCAGTTTAGCGACCCTGCAGCGCCTGGATATACAACCGTTGAGGCCTCCAACGGTGCCGTTCTTGAAGTGTCATGGGAAGCGCGCCGAAATATCCGCCCTTGGAATAAAAGCCTTTATATCCGCTGCTTGCGCTTTTTACGTGAGGGCGACCAGATCGTGATTAATTTTGGCGATCAGTCCAAAGGGTCACCCGGCTGGTTGTTGCAGACATTTTGTGAATCAGCCTTTACCTTTCAGATCACGGTTGATCCGTTCGCAACGCAAGATTTCATCGCGCTGCCAAGCGCGGCAAACCCAACCATTTCAATGGTGCCGGGTGATCCGGTGAATTGGAAGGCCGTACTGCCAACATTGCGGCGGCCGGGTGAGGGATTTCGATTGTCAATAAAAGGCGATGACCGCTGGGGCAATCCATCAAACCGTTTAACCGGAAAGATCAAACTGAAAACCAATTTACCGGTCACTGGCCTTAATGAAACTGTTGATCTAAAAAAAGGAGATTTCGGCGTCGTGATCGAAGGGCTTTCGGTGGAAAGCCCCGGCGTGCTGCATCTTACGGTTCTGGATGAAAATGACCAGCTGATCGCAACGGCAAACCCGCTTGTTATCCGCGCAGCCGATGCGGCGCATTTCTGGAGCGATATGCATGCGCAGAGTGGTGAGACGATCGGCGTTGGGACGGCCCGCGAATATTTTGACTTTGCCCGTAACAAGGCTTTTCTTGATATTGCTGGCCATCAGGGAAATGATTTCCAGATCACCGATGCGTTTTGGCAGCATTTGAACGAACTGACAGCCGAATATAATGAAGATAACCGCTTTATGACATTGCCAGGTTATGAATGGTCGGGAAATACCGGCCTTGGCGGTGATCATAATGTGTGGTTTCGAACCGAAGGCCGCCCTATTTACCGGTCAAGCCGCGCCTTAATCAGCGATCGCACCTACCCTGAAAATGATGTTTTATCGACACCCGATCTTATCGAAAAATTGCAAAGCGAAGATGCGATTGTCGTGGCGCATGTTGGCGGGCGTTATGCCGATATTAAATATGCGCATGATGCAAAATTGGAACCCTCGGTCGAGGTGCATTCATCATGGGGTACCTTTGAATGGATTTTGCGCGATGCGTTCGAGTCCGGCTATCGGGTTGGTATTGTCGGGTCAAGTGACGGGCATAAGGGGCGGCCCGGGGCGGAATATCCGGGGGATAGTCAATTTGGTTCTTATGGTGGTCTAACCTGTCATCTTTTGCCGCAATTAGACCGAGACACATTTTTTGATGCCTTCCGTAACCGGCGGCATTACGCAACGACAGGCGCGCGAATCTATATGGATGTAACCGCAAGCTTGGGCGATCGAACCCTGCAAATTGGTGATATTGTCAGCACTGACCTTGACCATCTTGATCTTGCATTTGACATTATCGGCACGGCGCCGATTGAACGTGTTGATATTTTCAATGGGCTGGATCTGGTGCGCACCATCCGCCCCTGGCATGATCAAGCCTCGCTAAGCCGGCTGCGCGTTACTTGTGCTGGTCAGCATTATCGCGGGCGTGGCCGCTTGGTGAAATGGGATGTTTCGGCAAATCTTACCGGCGGCAAAATTGATCGCATTGATGCGGTCAATTTCTGGAATCCAAATCGCCAGCCCAAGCAAATTTCTGCAACCGAAGCTGTGTGGAAAACGGTCACAACAGGCGGCGCATCCTCGGTTGATTTCTGGCTGGATGATGCTGCGCTGGCGAGCCAGATCAATGTTCAGACGAATTTTGAATCGGTATCAGCATCAGTGGCCGATATTGATGAAAATGGCATCACCATTGATTGTGGTGGTATGGATATCCGGCTTCATATTGAACGGCTTCCCGGAATATTGGAGTCCTTTTCCCTGGCAGGTGAACAATCTTTTGCGCTTGTCGCCGGAACCGAGCAGCGGCTTTATGTTCGGGTGACACAAGAAGATGGTCATCAGGCATGGAGCAGCCCAATTTATGTTGCAAAGGCATAGATAACAACAGACTTGGTTTTGATAAGTCGACTTTAAGAGGAAGATAAGATGCAGTCTGTTCGCATAGAAAATGTTGAAACATTCGTTGTGGCAATGCCGCTGGTTGCGGTTTTTTCCAGTGGTGGAAAGTCAAAAAATGTTACCAAAGGTGTTGTTGTCAAGATCACCGCATCCGATGGATCATATGGCATCAGCAGTGTTGATCCGTCGACGCGGGCGGTATTTCCCGATCGGGCCGAAGATATTGCCGCAACAGTGCGCGAAAAAATCACCCCGGCAGTTCTTGGCATGTCGCCAACAAATATCAACCGGTTGTCGGACATTATGGGCAGTTTGCAAGATGTTCAGATTGGTGCCAGAGCCGCCGTTGAAATGGCAGCCATTGAATTGACATGTCGCCGGTTAGGCATTTCGCTTTGTGACTTTCTTGGTGGCGCTGTGTCAGACCATGTTGCCTTTAATGGCTGGGTTGGCGAGCTGCCAGCCGATGAAGCCGCACTTGATGCGGCGCGGTGGGCGAAAGCTGGATTTCAATCGCTAAAGATCAAAATTGGCGGGGATGTCGATGCTGATATCCAGCGGGTGCAAGCGGTTCGATCCGCCGTTGGCAATGCAGTGAATCTGCGTATGGATGCCAATGAACAATATAGCGTCCAAGATGCAATCCGGCTGTGCGATGCGATCAAAGATTGCGATATGCAGCTGTTTGAACAGCCGGTACCGCGCGATGATCTGGCTGGTTTGGCCGAAATCCGGCGCGTTGGCGGGATCAGCATCATGGCAGATGAATCGATCAGCGATCATGCCAGCCTGTTAAAAGTAATCGAGGCTGATTGTGCCGATCTTGTGAAATTTGGCATTGCGCAGGCAGGCGGTATTATGCCTGCTGTCCGAATGATGGCAACAGCCGAAGCTGCTGGTTTGAAAGTTGTCATGGGGCATGGGTTTGGTCTGGATATGAGCACGATGGCCGAAATCATGGTTGGTGCATCATCAAGCAATATTTTAACCGGCCTTGAATGTGTTGGCCCATTAAAGGTGAAAGATACGGTTTCGCAAACCCGCCTTGATATCAGTTCGGGCCGTCTGCAAGTGCCGGATGGCGCTGGTCTGGCGATGGATCTTGATATGGAAAAACTGGCTGAATATACGGTTCAGTAATCGGGCTGGTTCAGCTCTATTTTATCGCCATCCATAGAAAATTCAGCCCACCACCGAGGGTCAGGATGTCGACAAGCAAACTGTGTGAGCTGACCTGTAGCTTTTTCAATATTTTGCGGCCCAGCGCCGAACCGGAATTGACGATAAAATGACAATTCCCAAAAAGAACGAAATGATCTTCGGTTCAAGAACCGGATAGAAATAGCTTTCTAAAAACACCATCGGTGTTGCCGGTATTGCAACGCGCAGAAAAGCGCCCTTGTGAAAATCGGAACGGTTAATCCATGATCGTGAAAAATTGCTAATCAGCAACATGATGCTTAGCGTTGGCAAAAGCGTTTTAACGCCAATCATCGGTGCCAGAAACACGGCTGGCAGAAACCCGCCACCAACACCGACAAAGCCATTGATTGCCACTGTTAAAAAGGCAATGCATAAAACATAAACAAGTGCAAAACTGTCAAAGGGAAATGACGTCTTTCACGAAAGGCGGCAACGCAATTAAGGGCGCGTGATGCGCCAGCTATTTTTTCATGGGAAGACCTGTATCGGGGTCCAGCTTTGATTCGGGCTTTAGGTTTTCTTGGGTTTGCGCTTTCGAGATGCGGCCATTTTCAAGATAGTCACCAGCGGCGGCGCGGCGGCCGGCATCGTCCCAGATCTGATGCCATGCGCCAAGCGAATAGCCATGCCACGGCATTTGAACATTTAATTGCGGCAAACCAAGTTCGTCCCAAATATCCTTGGCGCGTTCCATATATTCTTTGCCAGGCAGTGCCAATGGCGGCATCGGTGATTTCATTGTGGCGTCAATCAGGACGCTTGAATCTTCTTCACCATCATGTTCGCGTTTCGGCCCATGACCTTGACCACGGTGAAGCAGGGTTTGCATGTCTTCTGACGGGTTGGTGCGATAGGACATTGCCCATAAAAGAGCATCCGCATTGTCAACATCAATATCTTCATTCACGGCAATACAGATTTTGCTGCAATCGCCTTTGAAAAAGGCCGCACTATAAAGGGCGCGCCATATTTCGGTTCGGGGCATATTGGCATCACAGGTGATAACGGTAACGCGAAGCAATCCGGTCAATGGTTCGTGAAGCGAAACTTTCTTGACGCCTTTGATATTATTTTCATCACGAAGGTGGCGCAGGAATAATGGCTCATAGGCCACGCGTTTGATGACGCTTGACTCACTTGGTGCCACCTGACTGATATAAGATGGCACAATCGCTTTTTTGCGGCGGGTAATCGCGGTAATGCGCATTGGCATATTATATTCTTCAAGCGCGATATGGCCATGTGACTCGCCAAAAGGGCCTTCGGGTTCAACACGCGTTGTATCGATAAAGCCTTCGATCACAATTTCGGCCTCGGCAGGTACCACCAGATCAATGCTTTTGGTGCTTGTCACATTGATGGGAGCGCCGGCAAGACCGCCAGCAACGGTAAATTCATCAACACCAAGCGGCAGTTTCTGCGGCCCCATAAAGGCAACATAAGGCGGGCAGCCAAGAACAATCGCAACCGGCATTTCGGTTATGCCCATTTGCTGGCATTTTTGATAATGCTGATAACCGCCAGCACCGCCAACACGGGTTGCCATGCGAACCACCAGCCGGTCAGGTGCTTTCAAGGCACAGCGGTAAGTGCCCATATTCTGCACGCCGGTTTCAGGATCTTTGGTAATCACATTGCCTGCGCTTAATGTAGGGGCGCTGTCAAATCCTGGGGTTGAGACCGGAATGGGAAGTGCGTCAAGCCCATGTCCTGGCTGGCTAAGGCTGGCGCCATCCTCAATGATCTCATGGCAAGGTGCGTTGTCGACAAATTGCGGATCAATCGGGTTGGAAATGGCATTGTCCCATTTGGCCTGAATGCCCTCGACCGAACTAACCATACCAACGCTATAGATGCTGCGATTGGCGGCAAGCCCGCCAACCAGAACCGGCATGTCAAATTTGCGGCCTTTGCCATCAACGATATTGGTGAATAAAAACGCCTTGCGATCCTCTTCTTTCATGCCGCCAATGAACTGCCAACGGACAAGCGCATGCATTTCGCTGTCTTTGTCGATCTGGCGGTCAATTTCAATCAACAGATTCTGCTTCTTCAAGGCGGCAATATGTTGATGAAGATCGTTATAGGGGGGCGTCTTTGTCATGTTGCTCTCCAAAGCAAAGTTAATTTGGCAGATCTTGGCTGGCTGCAAGATTATCCGTTGCCACCGCAAAGCCAAGCGCATTGGCAAGGCTGATATCATCAAGCTGCCACAGTTTTTGTAAAAGGCTGTTTGTCAGTTCGCCGCCAAGAACAGGATTTGTCAGCTCGATAAATTTTGCGCCCAGCTCGTTATCTGATAGGGGCAGATCGGGGTCACCTTTTCGCGTTGGCTGGTAATGCGTTAATTGACGACCATCTTTTGTGGTGACGGTAACATGCGCCGCGCGGCGAGACGGAAATTCGGCATCAATCGCAGAATCAATGCCAAGATCAATTTGGCCAAGCATTGCCCTGATCGCCGGATCACGCATACGGTCTGCCTCGAAAGCCTCGATCCGGACGCTGCCATAATGCGCGGCATGGGCAAGAACATATTGCATTGAAAATTTGCATTCCTGCGGCGTTTTGGGATCAACCCTGTCGGTGATTGAAACCGCTGGGCCATAGGTGGCGATGGCAATGCTGGCAATATCGCCTGTGGTAATTTGCGCGTCCTGCATGATGAACAGCAATCCGTCAATGGCTGCAAAAGTATGGCCGCAACAGCCATGATTTTTAAAGGTGATGGCCTCGATATTGTAAATCTCGCCAAGGCCGGATGTGGCTTTGTTCCAATCGGCATTGCCGCTCATTGCAGCGCCCATGCCAGCAGGCCCCTCAAGAACATCAAGCGCGCCGGTGACGCCTTTGCTGGCCGCCATGGCAGCCATAACGCCGGTTTCGGCAGCATGCGCGGCGTGAAGCGGTTTGCTCATTCCGTCAGATCTGAATGCCTGTTGCAGCCCAGCGGCAAGTGTGGCCGAGGTCGCCAGCGCATGCGCTGTTTGGTTGCGGTTCAAACCCAAAAGCAGGCAGGCAGCAGCAGCAGCACCAAAGGTGGCGATGGTCGCTGTTGTATGCCAATAGCGATAATGATCACGGCCCATAGCCGCACTGATGCGGCTACTTACCTCATATCCTGCAATTACCGAACGCAGAAAAGCCTCGCCTGATACATCATGTTTTTGCCCAACGGCAAGCGCTGCGGCAATGGTTGAACAGCCCGGATGCAGTCCGCCATCTCGGAAAATATCATCAAATTCGGATGTGTGAGCGCTGGCACCATTCAAAAAGGCAGCGGTTTTGATCGTCGAATGATCGCCAGTCGGGAACACAATTGCGTGTTGGGGGTCGCCAGTATCAATAAAGGCGGCGCGCAACATCGGGTTTGGATCTTGAACCGAGCCTGAATACATAGCGGCAAACCAGTCGATCACCGCGCGTTTGGCGTGATGAATCGTGCATGGCGCGAATTGGTGCGTTTGTTCTTGAACAATATAATCGGCAATTTTTTCAATAAGAATCATATCAGCACCAAAGGAATCTGGCCGCGAGGAGATCGTCATTCTTTCAATAGAATAGCCTTGCGGCAAGGTCAAAATGGGTCTCATTTAAATAAATCTGATCAATGACACGGGCATTTTTTTATCCTAATCTAATTTGTAAAATGGCTTTGAACTTTGTTATGCCGATCCTCAATACGACGCCGGTAACGGCGATTAATTCAACAAATCACCAAGGTAGCCCGCTGATGACAAATCCAGACTCGCTGATTCATATAACCCATTTTGACCAGGTGGCTATTGTGACCTTGAACCGCGCCGAAAAACGCAATGCCATCAATGATGCCATGCGTAATGCGCTGATTGATGCGCTAAATGCGGTCAATGCTGATGATGCTGTTGGCGCTGTTGTCTTAACCGGCGCCGGAAGTGGGTTTTGCGCCGGTGGTGATATTGGTGGGATGCGTGAACGGCTAGAGGCACCGCGCGGTAAGGTTGGGTTTAATGGCTGGAAGCGACAAAAACAGACGCACCGGCTGATTTCAACAATCTATCATATGGACAAGCCGGTTATTGCGGCGGTGAATGGCGCGGCGTCCGGCCTTGGTTGTGATTTGGCGCTTGCTTGTGATTTTATCATGGCAGGGCCAGCGGCAAGCTTTTCAATGACCTATCTGCGGCGTGGTTTGATCCCTGATGGTGGCGGGCTGTATTTTCTGCCGCGCCGTGTTGGCACCACCCGTGCCAAGGAGTTGATCTTTAGCGCCCGCACGATTGCCGCTGATGAGGCTGAAAAGATTGGTCTTGCTGACCGTTTGGCCGGTGCTGACGCATTGCTTGACGATGCCTGCGCGTGGGCCAAAAGTCTTTGTTTCGGCCCGGCAAGCGCGGTTGCCCTATCAAAATCAATCTTAAACCGTTCGGTGGATTTGCCGCTTGAGACGGTATTCGCGCTTGGTTCGGAAGCGCAATCAATATGCTATGCCAGTGATGAGCATCATGACGCGGTGACGGCCTTTCTTGATAAATCGAGCCGTTAGCATGAGCAATCTTATGGAAGAAGCGTTTAAAGGCCTGCTTGTTGTTGAATTTGCCCAAGGTGTGGCGGCGCCCTATTGCGGGCTATTGTTAAGCCGCAATGGCGCTGATGTCATTAAGGTCGAACCGCAGGGGAATGGCGATTGGTGCCGCAGCCTTGGCCTTCGCAAAGGTGATTTTTCGGCTGAATCGATTGTGTTGAATCGCGGCAAGAAAAGCCTTGCGCTTGATATGAAAAGTCCAGACGGCCGCGCGGCGGCGTTTAAATTGGCAGCAAAGGCTGATGTTATTATTGAAAATTACCGGCCAAATGTAACCAAACGTCTTGGCATTGATTACGCCGCCGTCGCCGCGGTGAATCCGGATGTTGTTTATGCGTCGGTAACCGGATTTGGGGCAACTGGGCCGAAAAGCCATATGCCGGCAACCGATACGGTGATGCAGGGCTATACTGGCTTGATGAATATCAACCGCGATGACAATGGTCTGCCGCGGCGGATCAATATGCTTGCCATTGATTATTCAACTGGCCTTTATCTTAGTCAGGCTGTTTTTGCCGCGCTTTACCGGCGCGCAACAACTGGCCATGGCAGCCATGTTCAGACCAGCCTTCTTGAAAGCGCAATGGCCTTTCAAGAGGCACGACTTGTGGCTGAAAAATTTGAAGGCTCGGCGGTACAGCCGGTTGGCGCGCCCGTTGGCACCTTTGCCACTGCCGATGGTTATCTGAGTTTGAACGCGCGCCGTGACGCTCATTTTGCCGCCCTATGCACCCATCTTGGCACAACCGAATGGTTGGATGATGACCGGTTCAATTCGGCCGAAAACCGTCTTATCAATGCGGCTGAGATGAACGGGCTAGTTGCGCCCCATATCAAGCAAAAGCCAACAGCACATTGGGTTAAAATCCTGTCTGAGTCCGATATTTTGAATGCGCCGGTTCATGATTATGAAGATTTGTTTCAAGATGCGCAGATCGCCGAAACCGAGGCGATTGGATGGGTTGAAATTGATGAATTTGGTCAATTGCCCGCAGCGCGGATTGCCGGATTGGCGCCAGCTTCAGCAAGCGACCGATCGGCGATGGTGCCGCCACGGCTTGGCCAGGGGGGACGCGCCGGCCTTGTCAAAGCTGGTTTCAGTCTTGATGAGATCAATCAGCTTGCCACAAGTGGCGCGGCAATTTTTAACGATGCAGAGGATCGCTAAATGGATTTCGAACTTACGCAGGATCAGCAAATTTTTTATGATTCAGTGAAACGATTTGCGGTCAATGAGCTTGCCGATGGTGCGGTTGATCGGGCCAATAGCGACGGCTATCTTTGGGATATTGCGGCGCGGTTTGCCGAAATGGGATTGCTGGGGATCACCATCCCAGACGCAAAGGGCGGTATTGGCGGAAGCCTAACCGATGCCGTGCTGGCAATTCAGGCCATTGCCGAGGTCTGTCCGCGAAGTGCAGATGTTGTGCAGGCTGGAAATTTTGGTGCAATCCGCACCTTTGCCGAATATGCAAACGCCGATCAGCTGGCGCGGTTTCTGCCTGATCTTCTGGCTGGCAGGGGTGTTATGTCGGTTGGCATGTCCGAACCTGACGCCGGCTCGTCAGTGACTGAATTGAAAACATCGGCAACGCCTGATGGTGACGATTTTCTGGTCAATGGAAGCAAGGTTTTCGGCACGAATAGTGGTGATGCCGAAGTGTTTTTGATTTATCTGCGCTTTGGTCCTGGTACTGAAGGCATCGGATCGGCGCTCATTGAAAAAGGCACATCCGGTTTTGAGATTGGCCCGGGCTATCGCTATATGAATGGTGAATCATGGTCGCCGCTATATTTCGATAATTGCCGCATTCCCAAAGCCAATATTCTGCTTGGCTCCGGCGGGTTTAAAAAACAGATTTCGGGATTCAATATTGAACGGCTTGGCAATGCGGCGCGCGCGGTGGCGGTGGGGCGCAAAGCCTTTAATGAGGCGCGTGACCATGCAAAAACGCGCCGCCAGTTCGGGCGTGATATCTGCGAGTTTCAGGGGCTTCAGTGGAAATTTGCCGAAATGCAAATGCGGCTTGAGGCAGCACAGCTATTGCTGATGCGGGCGGTTACGCGTGCTGATAATGGCCTGCCGTCGGCGCAGGATTCGGCACTGGCGAAACTGGCTTGTAATGATGCTGGTTTCTTTGCGGCAAATGAGGCTTTGCAGATCATGGGTGCGCTTGGGTTTAGTGATGATAATATTGTTCAATATTGTATGCGCCGTACGCGCGGCTGGATGATTGCTGGTGGGTCAACTGAAATTCTGAAAAACCGGATCGCCGAGGGTATTTTTGAACGTCGTTTTTCCCAACGTCCGTCCAAACCGGCAAAAGATGGCGCATGATCATGACTGATTTTGCACAGCCCCTTATTGCGCCAGAAACGGTTGCATTAATAGGGGTGTCGGGAGACGCAAAAAAACTATCAGCGCGGCCGCTGCAATTTTGCCAGCAACATGGCTTTGCCGGTAAAATCTATATTGTAAATCCGCGCCGTGATGAGGTGCTTGGCAAAAAAGCCTATCCGTCGGTTACGGCCATTCCGGATAAGGTGGATCACGCCTATATCCTTGTTGGCACAGACTTGGTCGAGGCGGCGCTTGATGATTGCATTGCGGCGGGCGTGAAGGTTGTTTCCATTCTTGCCGATGGATTTGCCGAGGTTGGCGATGAGGGTATGGCACGCCAAACGCGGCTTGTTGCCAAGGCCGATGCTGCCAATATGGTTCTTATTGGGCCAAATTCGATGGGCGTGGTGAATACCAATATTGGTTTTGTTTGCACCACCAATGCGGCCTTTAAAGCCGAAGAATTGCCGCGTGGGCGGCTTGCCGTTTTATCGCATAGCGGCAGTTTGATTGGCACGCTGATTTCACGCGGGCAGGAACGCAATATCGGCTTTGCGGCGCTGGTCTCGCTTGGAAATGAGGCGCAATCCTGCGTTGGCTCGCTTGGCCTTGGATTGGTTGAAGATGATCATATTGATGCGTTTGTGCTGTTTCTCGAAACCCTGCGCAATCCAGAAATTTTTGCCGCTTTTGCAGCGGCAGCCAAACGACGTGGCAAGCCGGTGGTGGCCTATATGTTGGGTAAATCCAGCGATGGTCAAGCTTTGTCAGTGTCGCATACCGGCGCAATGACCGGCGAAGCCGAGGCAGTTCAGGCGTTTCTGGCGTATCACAATATTGCCGAGGTCAGCCAGTTTGATGCGTTGTTTGAAGCGCCAGCATTGCTATTGAAAAAGCCGCAATTGAAATCCCGCCCACGCCGCGCAACCGTTGTCACAACAACTGGTGGCGGCGGTGCAATGCTTGTTGACCAGCTTAGTCTGCGCGGGGTCGATCTTGCCGGATTAAGCCCCGCCTCAAAGATGTTTTTCGATGATCAGTTGATCCCTTGTGGTAGTGGCAAGCTCGTTGATGTGACGCTTGCCGGTGCGCAATATGACATTATGAAAAAGGCAATAACGCAGCTGATCAATGATCCGGAAACAGGCGTTGTTGTTGTGGCGATCGGGTCGTCAGCACAATTCAATCCGGAATTGGCGGTAAAGCCAATCATTGATGCTGTTCAGGAAAACCCGGCCGCCGCGCCGGTGGTTGCCTTTCCGCTGCCAATTGCAAAACAATCAATGACGATGCTTGAGGCGAACGGCATTCCCTGTTTTGGCAGTGTTGAAAGCTGCGCTGACAGTGTTGCGCTATTGCTTGCCGCGGAGTCCAGTTCGCCTGACGATCAATATGATGCAGCCATTGATTTACAAAGCGTTCATCAGCAGCTTGATGCCATTATTAAAACGGCGGCGCTTGAGGTCGATGGTGGCGTGCTGAACGAAGTTGACGGCAATCGGGTTTTTGCCAGCCTTGGTATGAATGGGCCGCGGCAGTTATTTTTGCCCTTGCCGGAAATCAACCGGCATCCGGCATCCGAATCTGTGGCGAAAGCGGGGCTTGCCTACCCGCTTGTGGCCAAGCTTGTGTCACAGGATCTGCCGCATAAATCTGATTATGGGGCGGTTGTTTTATCAATCGAGACGGATGATGCGCTTGATGCGGCAGTGGCGCAAATGCGGCAAGCCGTAAAGAGCCATATCCCCAGCGCCAGCATTGATGGTGTGTTGTTTCAAGAGATGGCATTCGGGCTTGGCGAGGCGCTTGTCGGTTTGCGGCGTGATAATCTTGTCGGGCCGGTGATCACTGTTGGGGCAGGCGGCATTTTTGCCGAAATTTATAAAGATGTCAGTATCCGCCCGGCGCCGGTTAGCCTTGCAACGGCGCGTAAAATGATTGATGAGGTCAAAGGGTTTGCCGCCCTTCGCGGTTATCGTGGCAAGGCAAAAGGTGATTTGGAAGCGCTTGCCAATTTGGTTGCCAATCTGTCACAGCTTGCCAGTCTTAGCCGCATTGCCGAAGCGGAAATCAATCCGGTGCTGGTGCAGACTGATGGGGTTTTGATGCTGGATGCGCTTATCCGAATTCAGCCGCAGCCGATGTCTGATAGCGCGTTATCATGAGTGCGGGCTCCTTGCCATTATCGGGCGTTCGGGTGCTTGATTTTGGTCATACGGTCATGGGGCCAACCGCGGGCTTGATCCTTGCCGATCTTGGCGCTGACGTGATCCGGATCGAGCCTGTTACGGGTGATCCAACACGGCGGTTAAAAGGGTTTGGAACGGGATATTTCCCGTTTTTCAATCGCAACAAACAAAGCGTTGCGCTGAATTTGAAAGACCCGCGCGGCATTGCGATCGTCAAACGGCTTTTGGCCAAAAGTGATGTTCTGATTGAAAATTTTGGCCCGGGAACAATGGCACGGCTTGGGCTGGATTATGCGCAGATTTGTGATGAATTTTCTCGCCTGATCTATCTGTCACTCAAAGGATTTTTGCCAGGCCATTATGAAAACCGCATTGCGCTTGATGAGGTTGTGCAGATGATGAGCGGGCTTGCCTATATGACAGGCCCGCCTGGCAAGCCGTTGCGGGCAGGTGCGTCAATTGTTGATATTATGGGCGGTACATTTGGCGTTATTGCGGTGCAGGCCGCGCTTCTTGAGCGGCAGACAACCGGCAAGGGACAGCTTGTCAAATCGGCTCTGTTTGAAAGTGCGATGTTCCTTATGGGGCAGCATCTTGCCTATGCCGCACAATCTGATGAGCCGGTCCCGCCGATGCCGGCGCGGGTATCGGCATGGGCCATTTACGACCAATTTGCGACGCGCGATGGCGCCAAGGTGTTTTTTGGCATCACCTCGGATAAACAGTGGCAAAGATTTTGTGATGCTTTTGGCCGTGATGATCTTGCCGCCGATGAAATGCTGGCAAATAATAACCAGCGTATCGATGCGCGCCCGCGGCTTTTGCCGCTTCTGACCGATCTTGTCGCTAGTCTTGATTTGGCGGAAATTTCCGAAAAAGCAATCGCGGCTGAATTGCCTTTTGCGCATATCGCCCATCCAGAAGCCCTGTTTGATGATCCGCATTTAAATGATGGCGGCTATCTTCTTGAAACGACGATGCCTGATGGCGCTAAGGGTCGCTTGCCGGGCTTGCCAATCAGCCTTGATGGTCGCATTTCCAAACTTCGGAGGGACCCGCCAGATATTGGGGCAGATACAAGACCATGCCTTGCCAATCTTGGATTTTCATCAGCCGAAATTGACCAGCTTTTCGCTGATGGCATCATCGGTCTTTTTGACGAAAAAGCTGGTAGCATCGAGCTGATTGACGCACCACAGAAAGGATCATCATCATGACGGATGTAGCAGATTGGTGGCAAACCGATATTATCGATATGGCGCCCGGGCAAATTCGGCTTCGCGGCTTTGCGATTGAAGATTTGATTGGCAATATTGGTTTTGCCGAAATGGTTTGGCTGATGACGCGTGGCATGAAGCCCGATGCCGGGCAGGCGGCTTTGTTCGAAGCGGCGCTGGTCTCGGCGGTTGATCATGGCCCGCAGGCGCCATCAATTGCGGCGGCCCGCATGGCCGTTAGTTGCGGTCTGCCGCTAAATAATGCAATGGCAACGGCAATCAACATGCTTGGCGATGTTCATGGCGGGGCTGGCGAACAGGCGATGCAGTTTTTCCATGCTGTCAAAAGCCATGCTGGCACAATGTCGCTCGAGGCGGCCATTGATCTGGTGTTTCATGAAAATAACCGGCTTGTTCCCGGTTTCGGCCACCGGTTCCATAAAAATGCCGACCCGCGATCGGTGCGGTTGATGCGCTTGCTTGAAACAGCAGTTGCGGAAAAAACCTGTACCGGACAATTTGCTGAAATTGCATTGGCGATTGAGGCCTATCTTCACAAACAAAAAGGCAAAGCCATTCCGATGAATGTTGATGGTGTTACAGCCGTTATCTATGCCGAGCTGGGATTTGAACCAGCCTTGGCGCGGGGTCTGTTCTGCTTGTCGCGTTCGGTTGGAGTGCTTGCTCATGCTCATGAACAAGCTGGCCGCAAAGAGCGCAATAAAGGTCCAACGCCGCCGCATTATCTATGGACCTATGGCGGTGATAATCCGATTAAACAGGACACAGATAAAAAATCATGATGACGTGTTGTCATCCAGAAAATAGCGAAGACTTTTGGCAATTAGATTTTGATCCTGATTGATATCCATTGTCTTTTGCGCTTCGCGAAGACGAAGGCGATGCGCATACCCTGTTGGCAGATAGGAAAAAGGATCATCGACACCAAGCGCCTCAGCCGCATGGGCTGGCCAATCGGCATTCCATAATAATTCGCGGGCCATGGCGATGATATCAGCATCACCTGCCTGCAAGATATCTTCGGCTTGCTTGGCTGTTGTGATGCCGCCAACGGCAATGGTTTTGATGCTGGCTTCCTGCCGAATACGGCCAGAAAAGCTGGCCTGATATGCCGGAATCCTTGGCACCATAGGCATGTCACTTGATCCGGTTACGCCGCCAGATGATACATCAACAACATCAATATCAACCGCACGAAGCGCCTTTGCCAAGGCAATTGAATCCGGCAATCGCCAGCTGCCGCCCTTGCCATCAACAGCTGAAAGCCGGAAAAAAACGGGTTTGTCTTGCGGCCATTCTTCGCGAACCGCTGCGCTAACCTCGACGGCAAAGCGCATACGGTTTTCTAACGACCCACCATAGGCATCGTCACGCTGATTAGCCGATGAAGACAGGAATTGATGAATGAGATAGCCATGCGCGCCATGGATTTCAACAATGTCATAACCGGCATCAATGCTTCGCTTTGTCGCCGTGCGAAAGGCCTCGATAACCCGTTTGATATCATCATGATCCATTTCTTTCGGCGGAATGGGGCGGGGCGGACTAATGGCCGCAGACGGTGTCATGATTTGCCATGGTGGCAGGCCGCTTTTGGCATCCTCGACGGTAAGAGGGCGCCAATCTTCAATCGCGCCATGGCATGATCCCTTACGGCCAGAATGGCCAAGCTGGATTGCCGGAACCGCACCATGCTGTTTGATCATGTCAGTCAAGCGGCGATAGGCGGCAATATGGCTTTGATGATAAAGGCCAGCACAAGAATGGGTTTTGCGGCCATCGGGTTCAACTGCGGTTTCTTCACCAAAAACAATGCCGCAGCCGCCAATGGCAAGCCTGCCAAGATGCATCATGTGCCAATCATTTGGGCCACCATCATCCGAGTGATACTGGCACATTGGCGATGCCATGATGCGGTTGCGGATCGTAAGCTCGCGCAATTTTGTTGGGGTGAAAAGCAAAGGGGTATTTGGTAAAGATTGCGCTGTCACGATGATAGGCCTCGATGAAAAAATGAATAAAGACATTGGAATGCGCAGTGAACGAAAACATCTAAGCGCCGCTTTTATCTTTGCTGGTCAAATGGTCTAAGGCAACAGGATTATCACCCCCATCATGGCATGATGATTTGGCACTGACGATTTTGGTCAAACCTGCCTATGATCACCGGTAAAATAACCATGCCCAAATTGAGATAATGCACACATGGAGACAATTTAATGACATCATCTTCCAGATTAGCCAAAGGTCAGGCTGCACAGATCGAGGTTCGCGATTCAAAGCTTCATGGGCTTGGCGTTTTTGCTTGTGTCGATCTGCCAAAAGGCAGTGTTATCGAACGCTGTTTCTATCTTGTGATTGACGATGATGACCTACAGGAAATCAACCGGCTGAATGATTATCTGTTCACAAGCCCGGATGTGAAAAGCGACTATCTTTGTGTTCTGGGTTGCGGAATGATTTATAATCACGGCTCGCCGCCAAATGCCGAATGGCAAATTGCCGATGGTGACAATCGCTTTATCGAATTTACCGCGCTTGCCGATATTAAAGCTGGTGATGAAATCCTGCATGATTATGGCAGCGACTATTGGGACAGCCGTACCTAGCTATTACGGTTTTGGCATTTCATCAAGGCGCACCATCAGCCCGTCTTTGCCAGCGACAGCGGGATAGCGTTCCATTACCTTTGGATCATGTCCTGGAATGATATGGTCGGCGCTTGGCGCGACCTTTTTCAGCCGGTCAAAACTTTCCATCATTTCGCCAATATGAAAGGCAATGGTGAATGGGCGGTAGTCCTGCATATGTTCGTAATAATGGCTGGCATCTGATGCCAGAACGACCCAGCCGCGTTTGGTATGAACTGACACAAATTGCAGCCCTGCCGAATGGCCGCCCGTGCGGTGCAGCCGCAGTCCGGATGATAACTGATCATCACCATTATAGAATGTGACTCTTTGCGCGTAATTCAGGCGAACAATGCCGCAAACATCATCCAGTTCAAACGCATGTTGTAATTGCGGATATCGCATATAGCGGCCAGTGGCAAATTGCAGCTCTTGTTCCTGAAGATGAAATTGCGCATTTGTAAACCGGTCAAAATTGCCCGAATGATCATAGTGAAGATGCGTCAAAATAACATCATCCACCGCATCGGCGGTAATGCCAAAATCAGCTAAAGTCTGGATTGGGCATTGAATGAAATCACGCTTTCGCTTGATCGCCATTTCGGCGGTAAAGCCGGTATCAATCACCACAATATGATCATCTGACTTGGCCAGCCAAACAAAATAATCCATTGGCATGGGGCCATCATGCGGGTCACCGCCTATAAAATGTTCGCTTCGAACCGCATCGCGGGCAGCATAGCGAATGGCATAAAGCTCATAAAGAGGAAGATCGGGTGAAGCTGGGTTTGACATAAAAGGCCATCCGGTTGCCGTGATGAAAAAACGAAGATAAATGCATCTATCCATTAATGTGGTGTCACTGCCAGTGATGGCAACAAAAAAATACTGATTTTGCCAAGGCGAATACAAGTGCCAGCAGGGCCATTGTTGTGATTGTTTGATTTCTGATAGATTTTTACCAGCAGTGGCGTATTGTTTTTAGCATATTGATGCGTGAAACCACGCGAATGAACCGCAATAATGCCAGCAAGGAATGCGATAAGATGAGCCTTACCAGCGCCCATTGGGGAACCTATCATGCCCAAGTCAAGGATGGCCGTTTGACAGGCCTTAGCCATTTTGCCGAAGATTCTGACCCAAGCGAAATTGGCAAAGGCATTGTTGATGTGATTGACAATGAATCGCGCATCATGGGGCCGATGATCCGTAAAAGCTGGCTTGAATCAGGGCCGGGAAGCCATCCCGAACGTCGCGGGATTGATCCATTTGTGCAGGTTAGTTGGGATCAGGCAAATCAGATTGTCGCTACCGAGCTTGATCGTGTGATCGCCGCGCATGGGAATGAGGCGATTTATGCTGGATCATATGGGTGGGCAAGCGCTGGCCGGTTTCACCATGCACCTGGACAATTGCACCGGTTTTTAAATTCGGTTGGTGGCTATACCAAATCGGTCAATACCTACAGCTTTGCCGCGGCCGAGGTGATTGTGCCACATGTGATCGGCCATTTCCGTGATTATGTCTATAATCAAACAAGCTGGGTATCGGTTCGTGACCATTGCCAGCTATTTGTTGCCTTTGGCGGGGTAGCGCTTAAAAATGGGCAGATTGGGCAAGGCGGCCTTGGCCGTCATATCCAAAAGGAATCGATTCTAGAAGCGCATAAGAATGGCGTTGAATTTATCTCGATCTCGCCACTTCGTGCAGACATGATTGATGATGTTGATGCCGAGTGGCTGTCAATCCGCCCAAATAGTGATGCCGCCCTGATGATCGGGCTCTGCCATGTGCTGCTTGACGAAGGCTTATATGACCGCGCCTTTCTCGATCGCTATTGTGTTGGCTTTGATCAATTTGCCGATTATCTAACCGGTGCCAGTGACGCGGTTGTCAAAGATGCGGCATGGGCTGGCAATATTTGCGCGATGGATGCCGAGGCAATTAAGGCGCTTGCTCGCCGCATGGCAAAATCGCGGACAATGCTGTCATTCAGCTGGTCATTGACGCGTCAGGCGCATGGGGAGCAGCCCTTTTGGGCGGGGATTACGCTGGCCGCAATGCTTGGCCAGATTGGCTTGCCTGGTGGTGGATTTGGGCTTGGCTATTCGGCGGTGAATACGGTTGGCAATCATATCCAGCGCTTGCCGGTTGCCGCGATGCCGCAGGGCAAGAATGAAGTTGAAACCTTTATACCTGTTGCCCGCATCGCCGACATGCTTCTTCATCCGGGTGATGAATTTGACTATAATGGCAAGCGCTATCGCTATCCCGATATCAAGATGATCTATTGGGCTGGCGGTAACCCGTTTCACCATCACCAAGATTTAACGCGGCTTTTGGCTGGTTGGCGCAAACCTGACACAATCATTGCGCATGAATGGTGCTGGAACGCGCTTGCCAAACATGCCGATATTATTCTGCCTTGCACCACGTCGCTCGAACGAACCGATATCGCCATGTCGCCAATGGATAATTATTTTGTGTCGATGCAGGCGGCGATTGCGCCGGTTGGTGATGCGCGTGATGATTTTGAAATTTTCCGCGGCATTGCGGCTAAAATGGGTGTCGAAAACGCCTATACCGAAGGCCGAACCGCCGAGGATTGGCAACGCTGGCTCTATGATGTCACCAAACAAGCATCAGCCGAGCAAGGTCATGAACTGCCAAGCTATGATGCCTTTCGAAAAGATGGCTGGTTTAAATTGCCGCCACCTGAAACAGTGCATGTCATGTTTGCCGATTTTCGCGCCGACCCGATGGCTAATCCATTGGCAACGCCAAGCGGCAAAATTGAGATATTTTCGCAAGTGATTGACGATTTTGACTATGATGATTGTGCGCCACATCCATGTTGGTTTGCGCCGCCAGAATGGCTTGGCAGCCCTGATCGTGGCTCGCGGCTTCATCTTCTTGGAAACCAACCAACGGCGCGACTTCATTCGCAGCTCGATCATGGCAGCATAAGCCGAAAAGCGAAAATTGATGGGCATGAGCCGGTTAAGATCAACAGCCAGGATGCCGCTGCACGCGCGATTGAAAATGGCGATATTGTGAGGCTTTATAATGATCGTGGATCATGTCTTTGCGGGGCGATTGTCAGTGATGAGGTGATGCAAGGCGTGCTGATCGTCAGCACGGGCGCATGGTTTGCCCCTGATCCGACAGCAGCGTCCGGCCTTAGCTGCCATCACGGAAATCCGAATGTATTGACGCCTGATCTTGGCACATCAAAATTGGCGCAGGGGCCAGCCGCCCATTCGTGTCTTGTCGAGGTAGAAAAATGGACTGGCGGGGCGGTTGCGATGACAGCGCATAAGCCGCCCGTGATTGAAGATGGACGCCACCAAAAGCCAAAGGCAACAGCATGAGCTGGCTTGTATGGCGTGATCATGGCATGGAATCACAATTCAATCCGCGCGTTGCTGTTGGTGATGCGGCGGCGGTTTGTCTTGTGGCATGGGCCGATCAATCGGCAAATCGTAAAGAGGAATTAGCGGGCAGTTTTGATCTGGTCTACGGCCCGCACCGGCTGATGCGCTATGATTTTCATCCGGGGCATAAAGACCGGCCAATCATCATCAATTTTCATGGTGGCTATTGGCGTGCGCTTGATAAGGCCGATATGAATCATCATATGGCCGATCTGGCAAAAAGTGGATTTGGGCTGGTCAATATGAATTACCCGCTTTGCCCCGAAGTTAGCATGACCCAGATGATGACGCATCTTCGCAGCGGCATTGACGAAGTGATAAAAATGCTCGATGCCAGCGGCCATCACCAGCCGATCATCATGTTTGGTCATTCGGCAGGTGCGCATATCGCGTTTCATCTGTCGCATCATCCAAAATTGCAAAACCGGCTTGCTGGCATTGCCGCCTTATCGGGCATTTATGAAACTGAATTGGTGCTAGAGCTAGCGGTCAATGAGGATGTGCGTCTTAGCAAGGACGAGGCGCATGAATGGAATTGCTTGACCCATATGCCTGCGGTTGGGCCTGCCTATTATATTGCGGTTGGCGGCGCCGAGCCGTCTGGCTGGATTGATCAATCATGGATCATGGCAGATGCGCTTCGCCAACGTGGTGATCAGACCCGGTTTCATGGCTGCGGCGGCCTGCATCATTTCAATCTGGTTGATTGCTTATGTGATGCCAATCACCTTGATGGTGCCCGGCTTCATGAGTGGATGAAATCCTTATAGGGCTGTTCGTGATTAGCTATTTTCAGCGATATAACGTGACAGGATATCTTTGCCAAGGCCGGCAACTAATTTTGCCTGACCGCCAACCGAAGCGGCATTATCCGCCGACGCATTGCCATCAAGGTGACGTTTTAGAACGCCCTGTAAAATAGCGGCAAACCGAAAACATTGAAAAGCGATTAGCGCGTCCCAATTTGCCGGACGTTCAAGGCCGGTTTTGGCGCAAAAAGCGGCAACCAACGCGGCCTCATCTGGAATGCCGAGACTGGCCCGATCAATGCCGCCAAGCCCGCCAATCGGCCATTGCGCATCCATGCGCAGCATCGCACACCAATAGCTAAGATCAATAAAGGCCGGCCCAAGGGTGCTTAATTCCCAATCAATCAAGGCAGCAATTCTGACCTGATCACGGATCAGTAAATTATCCAGCCGAAAATCACCATGGATGACACAAAATCCGGGAACATCACCGTCAAGACAATCGGGCAGTTCGGCAAGCAGGAATTCCATCGCGGCAATCATTTCGGTTTCACTGGCGCGATATTGACGCGTCCATGTGCCAAGCTGGCGATCAATATAGCCCGATGGTTTGCCAAAGCCCTCGAGCCCAAGCGCAATCGGGTCAAGCTGTGCCAATGCGGCAAGAACGTCAATTTTGGCATGGAACAGGGCGTGCCGGTCGGCATTCATATAGCCTGCCAAGGCTGGATCAAACAGGGTTTTGCCATCAATTTCACGCATGACAAAAAACTTCATGCCAATGACATCTGGATCATCACAAGCGGCAATCATGCCCGGAACCGGTACCGCCGTTTTATCCAATGCTTTCATAACCCGATATTCACGATCAACCGCATGCGCTGATTTCAACAATAAACCGGCTGGTTGGGTGCGTAGCACGAAGCGGCCGGCTTCTGCGCCAAGGTCGGTTTGTAGTCGGTATGTTGGGTTTGACTGGCCGCTGGAAAACTTATCCAGATTGACCGGCATACCTATTTGCGGGGCTGCGGTTTGCAGCCATTTTGCCAGCGATGATAAAAGTGATGTATCACGCGCTTTGTCGGGGCCGGTATTAGAATTCGTCATCACATAGCTCTGGTTTGACAATGAGGGGGTGAAATCGCGCTTTGCAAGCTCAACAAAAGGGCTGACGGCAAGATTGTTTTGACCATCTTGGCTCAGCTGGCGTAAGTTTACTAGGCTGTTTCAAGCCATGAAACGAAAAAGACACCAACTTGCATGATTGCTATGATTGCCATTCACTTTTACGCAGCATCAGGTCAATTCATGATAAATTTTGATCTCGGAGAGATTGCATGACTGGACATCTTCATGGAAAGACAATCGTGGTAACTGGCGCTGCACGCGGTCTTGGTGCTCAGTTTTGCCACGCGATTGCCAATGCCGGGGGAACCATTCTTGCGCTTGGCCGTGATGAGGCTGCATTGGCGGCGATGATTGCCGACCTATCCGGCACGGGTCATGATCTTATTCTTGCCGATGTGACTAAGACTGATGCCGTTGCCGACGGTCTTGCCCGCCGCCAGTTTGACGGGCTTGTGAATAATGCAGGCATTGCTGTTACCGCTGCATTGCATGCCAGTGCTGAAGATGATGTAAGGCGTGTCATTGACACTAATCTTCTCGGCAGCTTATGGACATTGCAGGCTGCGGTTCCGGTGTTAAAGGCAGCTGGTGGCGGCGTCATTGTGAATATTGCGTCAGTGCTCGGCCATCGTCCATTGCCACATACGGGGATTTATGCTGCCAGCAAGGCGGCCATCATTCAGATGACACGTTCGGCGGCAGTTGAGCTTGCGCGGGATCATATTCGGGTGAATGCGCTGGCACCCGGTTATGTGATGACTGATCTTAACCGTGATTTTCTGACAAGCGATGCGGGCATAAAGCTGCAAAAACGCACCGCGCTTCGCCGTTTTGCCACCTCTGCCGAGTTGATGCCTGCTTTGTTATTTCTGCTCGACCCCGCCAATAGCTATATGACTGGTGAGACCCTAACCATTGATGGTGGTATGAGTGCCAGCCTTTAAAAGAGATAAGACCCCGAACAGAAATAACGCCCGCAAAAATGACCGCTTTAAAAAAGAATAGGATTGCCAAAATATGGATTTTTCAATTGATGCCGCATTACAGGCAGATCACGACCGGCTGCGTGCCTTTGTCCGTGATGAAATCGTGCCGCTTGAAGCTGATCGGAAAAATTACGATTCCTACGGCAATATCGATATGGCGGTTTTGCAAACGCTTCGTGCCAAGGTCAAGGCAGCCGGTTTATGGGCGCCGCAAATTCCGCGTGAACAGGGCGGGCTTGGCTATGGGCCAACTGGTATGGCAGTGTTGTATGAGGCAATGAATTATTCGATTTTTGGACCGGTTGCCTTCAACTGTGCGGCACCCGATGACGGCAATATGTATATTCTGAATAAGGTTGCCAACCAAGCGCAAAAAGATCGCTGGCTAACACCGATTATCAATGGTGATGTGCGATCTTCTTTTGCAATGACCGAGCCTGCGCCTGGTGGTGGTTCAGACCCAAGCATGATTCAAACAACGGCAAAACGGGTAAATGGCAAATGGGTCATAAATGGCCGCAAATGGTATATTACCGGCGCAGGTGAGGCGGCACATTTTATTTTGATGGCAAAAACCGGTGATGGTGCCCGTGACGGATTGACCGCCTTTTTGTTTCATCGTGATGATCCGGGCTGGCGCATTGAAAGACGAATTGGCATCATGGGGCCAGAAGAACATGGCGGCCATTGTGAATTGGTGTTTGATGGAATGGAACTTGATGATGACCGCGTGCTGATGGGCGAGGGTAAAGGGCTGAAAGTTACGCAAATCCGCCTTGGCCTTGCGCGGTTAACGCATTGCATGCGTTGGCTTGGACTGGCCAAACGCGCGGTTGATATTGCGGCTGATTATGCGGCGCACCGAACTGGTTTTGGCATCAAGCTGATTGACCGTGAATCAATCCAGATGAAACTTGGTCAGGCAGCAATGGATATCGAGATTGGCCGTGTCATGGTGATGCGTGCCGCCTGGCGGATTGAACAGGGATCAAAAGCGCGCCAAGATATTTCAATTGCGAAAATCCATGTTTCACAATTATTGAATCGGGTCACAAGCGACGCTATTCAAATTTGTGGTGCGCGCGGCTATTCAACTGATACGGTTTTGGAATGGATCTATCGCTATGGGCGTCAGGCATTGCTTGTTGATGGTGCAACCGAAGTGCATCAGATGGTTATCAGCCGGTTTTTGCAACAAACAGATCATGAATTCTGGGGTTGGGGTGTTGGCCATGATTAATCTAAATCAAGGGGGGATTTAACCTATGTCTGATATGTCATCTGGATCACCATTCGCCATGCTGGACATGCAAGGGGCCGATATGCAACCGCTTTCACCGGTGCATTTCATTGACCGTGTTGCCTATGTTTTTGCCAAAAAAACGGCCATTGCCTATGGTGCGCGGCGGATAAGCTATGCCGAATTCGGCAAGCGTTGCAAACAGCTTGCCGCGGCGATTATCGGTTCTGGCATTGCGCCACAAACCACGGTTTCGGTTTTATGTCCGAATGTACCGGAAATGCTGGAATTGCATTTTGCCGTGCCGATGACAGGGGCGGTTCTCAATACAATCAATACGCGGCTAGATGCCAAGACAATTGCAACAATTCTTGATCATGGCGAAAGTCAGATGCTGTTTGTTGATCGTGAATATGCTGATGTTGCCGAGGCGGCACTGGCAATCTGTGATCGCAAAGTCAGGGTGATTTGCATTGATGACCCGGCTGTCGATGTTGGCCGGATGTTTGGTGATGTTGATTACGAAAGCTTTCTTGCAGGCGGCTTGGCGGAAACGCCCTTGTTTGATTTGCAAGATGAAACCATGCCGATTTCGCTTAGCTACACATCGGGAACAACGGGCAATCCAAAGGGCGTTGTCTATTCGCATCGTGGGGCGGCATTGAATGCGCTTGGCAATGTTTTGGCGATGGGGCTTAGTACCAGCAGCACCTATCTTTGGACCTTGCCGTTATTCCATTGCAATGGCTGGACGCATCCTTGGGCTGTGACGGCTGTTGGTGGCACGCATGTTTGTTTGCGGGCGATTGATCCGGCCGAAGTTTTTCGGTTAATTGATGCGGAAACTGTAACCCATATGGCGGCTGCGCCAATTGTGCTGTCGATGTTGATCCATGCGCCTGATGAGGCCAAGCCAAAAGCCGCCAAAACAATTCCGGTTCAAATTGCCACTGGCGGCGCAGCGCCACCAAGCAAGGTGATTGATGATATGGAAAGGATGGGTTTTAAAATCACCCATCTTTATGGATTAACCGAATCCTATGGCCCGTCTTTGATTTGTGAAATGCAGGCGGAATGGGAAGAATTGCCACTTGCCGCGCGGGCGCAGAAAATGGCGCGTCAAGGCGTACCGCATGTTTTGGCTGGCGATTATCAGGTGGTTGATCCGCAAACAATGGCGCCAGTTCCTGCTGATGGCAAAACCATTGGCGAGATCATGCTTCGTGGCAATACGGTTATGAAGGGATATTTAAAAAACCCCGAAGATACGGCAAAGGCATCGTCTGGCGGTTGGTTTCATAGCGGTGATCTTGCGGTGATGCATCCCGATGGCTATGCCGAGGTCAAAGATCGATCAAAAGATATTATCATTTCCGGTGGTGAAAATATTTCCAGCCTTGAGGTGGAAGAAGCGCTCTATCAGCATCCCGATATTATGGAAGCTGCCGTGGTTGCCCGCCCCGATGATAAATGGGGCGAGACGCCGTGCGCCTTCATCACGTTAAAGCCGGGCGTAGATCAACCTGATATTGATGATTTGCGCGCCTTTTGCCGTGATCATTTGGCAAGCTATAAATTGCCAAGCCATTTTGTGTTTTCTGCCTTGCCAAAAACGCAAACAGGCAAGATTCAGAAAACGGTGCTTCGCGAGCAGGCGAAAACGGTTACATAACCAATCGTGGTTCAAAGCGGTGTTTGCCACAAAATTGGGTGGCATCACGCCGGTGATACAGGCTTGGTTATGGCTGCTTCCTATTCTGGAATATAGCGCTCGCCAATCGCGGGTTTGTTCACGCCAAGGCCGGGGATTTCCCAGACGCCTGCGCCGGGTGGGTTTAAGTCGCCGCTGATATTGGCATCGATCAAATAGGGGCGGTTGCTTTTGATTCCTGCCAGAATGGCGTCGCCAAGATCGCCAGCACGATCAATGCTGACGCCTTCAACACCGGCTGATCTGGCCATCGCTGCAAAATCGGGATTATAGGGAAGACCGGTATCAGGATGGTGGAAATCGGTTGCCAGTTCGCGATTGCCAAGATAGCCCCGTTGCAGGCCACGGATCGAACCATAGGCGTAATTGTTCCAAACCACCCAGACAACAGGGATATTATATTCAACCGCTGTCCCCAGAACATTGGCATGCATAAAGAAGGCGCCATCGCCGCAAACCGAAACACAAGGCCGGTCAGGCGCTGCCAGCTTGGCGCCCATAACACCAGCAACACCAAACCCCATCGGGCCGAACCCCATTGATCCAATCAATGAATCAGGTCGGGTCGGGTTGCAGAACTGAAGCAGCCAATTGTGATGCACGCCGATATCACTGACAAGAATCGCATCTTCGGGAAGTGCCTTGTCAATCTCGATAGCGGCGCGCTGGGGGTTAATCGGACTGCTATCATCGACATAACCCGGTGCGGTAAAGGCATTCCATTTGGCGCGATAACCATCGATTGCCGCAAGCCATTTGCGGCTTGCTGTGGTCGGCTCACCGCTATGACCGCGGCGGTCAAGCTCGGCCAGCATTTGCCGCAAAAAGGTGCGCACATCGGCCATGAGGCCCAAGGCAACAGGGTAATTCCGGCCAATTTCTTCAGGGTCGATATCGACGTGAATCAGGCGTGTTGGGGGTATGGTAAAGGAATAGCCCGGAATCCATGAGCTAGAAGTGCGGTCGTCGAACCGAACGCCAAGCGCAAGCAAAATATCGGCCTGCCGACAAGCGTGGTTTGATTGATAAGTGCCACCACGTTGCACAAGCCCAAGTGATAAGGGATGCTGAACCGGAATTGCGCCAAGGCCGCTTGCCGATGATGCCACCGGAATTTGCAGACGCTCGGCAAGTGCAAGCAATTCTTCTGCGGCACCGCCATAGCGCACACCTTGCCCCACCACAATTACCGGCTTTTCGGCTGATAGCAACATATCGACCGCCTTGATCACGCCATCAGGATCAGCACCGCAACGCGATGAAATATTGGCTGACCAAGCTGCTGGATCAGGCGTTTCGCTGGCAGCGGCTTCCTTGAAAATATCAAAAGGAACATCAAGAACAACCGGGCCAGGGCGGCCAGTTGTCATGGTTTTCCATGCTTGGCGGGTCATCAGCGGAACCTGTTCGCCGCGGGTTGGCTGATAGACACGCTTACAATAGGCCTTAACAGTCGATGGGAAATCGGCCTGATAATGGCGATAGGTTTCTTGAAAGGCACCGCGATTAAACTGGCTTGTTGGTACATTGCCGGTAATGGCCAGAAACGGCACCGAGTCAAAGAAGGCATTGCCAAGGCTGATTGGCAGATTTGCCGACCCCGGGCCGCATGAGGTAAAGGTTGCCGTTGGCTGGCCCGATACCCGATAATAGACATCGGCCATAAAACCGGCAACGCTTTCATGGTGAACCGAGATCGTGCCGATATCGTCTTGGCGTTCATGCATTGCATCAATCAGGCCGATATTGCCATGGCCGCATAGGCCAAATACATAAGGCACTTTTTCCTTGATCAGATAATCAATGATAACTTGTCCACCATTTAACTTATTTGTATCTGACAAGTGCTTAGCTCCCTGTTGGTCATCGTCGTTACGGCGATCATTGCGTGCTGAATTATCTTTGTTGAATCATGGCACAAGCCTTGGCAGCTTCCAACAAAAATGGCCGCGTTCAGGTCGATTGTGAGACTTTGATGCGCAGGATTATGGCGCGGTTTATTTTGAGTATATTATTACTCATCACCCATGATGGTGTTGAAACTTGAAACGAGGTCGTTAAACCTGACGCCAACAATCGTGATATGTTTTTTCATGGTTTCCATGGCGCGGTCGGCATCGCCATCACGAAGTGCCGCCAGAATGATATCATGTTCGGCCATTGATTCTTCCATCCGGCCGCGTACCCGCAATTGCAGACGACGAAACGGACGCAACCGGTCATGAAGGCGACGGGCTTCGCTTGCCAGAAAGCCATTTCCAGACATTTGATAAATGCGGCCATGAAGGCGGGCATTGACTTCGTAATATTTTTTAGTGTCATTGGCAGCAACCGCCGCGCGACAGGTTTCATTGTCTTTTTCCAGCGCATCAATATCATCGGCGGTGGCACGGCGTGCGGCAAGCCGGATGGCCATACATTCGAGTTCGGCCATCACTTCAAACATTTCGACAAGTTGACTAAGGCTTGGCGAGCGCACAAAGGTGCCGCGGCGCGGCAGATGTTCGGCAAGGCCTGATTCTGCTAGTCGCTGTAAGGCTTCACGAACCGGTGTTCGCGATACGCCATAAAAGCTGGATAATTCAGTTTCATCAAGGCGTTTGCCATTGCCAAGCTCGCCTTCGACAATACGCTGTTCAAGCGAGTCTCTGATTTTCGCCGATGGTAATCTGTCCATCTATTCCGAATCCTGAATCTTGGTTACGCCTTTTGATCATTATCAGTCGCTTTCATCCATTCGTCTAGGATAATCGCGACATGTTTTGCTTCGCGCGCGGTGCCATCTTTGATTTGACAGCGGCATGATGTGCCATCGGCAATAATGACCGTATCGGATGGGGCTTGTCGGATTTTGGGAAGAAGGTTGGCATTTGCCATTTTCATCGACACATCAAATGTGTCCACGCCATAGCCGAAAGCCCCTGCCATACCGCAACAGCTGGTTTCAATTTTTTCAACGGCCATGCCATCAATCCATGACAGCACCTCTTCGATCGGGCGCACGGCATCAAACGCTTTTTGGTGGCAATGGCCATGAAGAAGGGCTTTGGCATTCCCGCTTTTCAAGGGCAGTTTTGGTTTATCGCGTGCCAACAATTCTTCAAAGGTTAATGTTGCATTGGCAACGGCAAAGGCATCTTGGCTGTTCAGCAAGGCCGGAATTTCATCCCGAAGCGCCAAGGTGCATGATGGTTCCAATCCGACGATGGGAATATCAAGCTTGGCAAAAGGTGCCATTGCGGTGACCAGCCGGTTTGCTTCAAGGCGGGCGCGGTCAATCATGCCGGTGGATAAAAAGGTACGGCCACAACAAAGCGGCTGTTTCGAGTCATTTGGTGCGGGAGTAAATACGTCATATCCACCCGCCTGCAAAACCCGAACCGCAGCACGGATATTTTCCGGCTCGAAATAGCGATTAAAGCTATCGATAAAAAGTAAAACCGGCGGTTTGGTTGTCGCAGATGCTGATTTACTGACAGGGTTGTTTGGCAATTCATGATTGCGGAACCAGCGCCTTTGCCAGCGTGGTAAAGGACGGCGTGCGCTAAAGCCGGTGAGTTTTTCGCTCAGCCAGGCCAGCCCCGGGACGATATCACGCAATCTTATCAAAGGCGCAATCGCCGCCGCATAAGGGGCATAATCGGGAAGATGAGCAACAAGCCGGTCATGAAGCGACAGGCCTTTTGCTTCGGTGCGAAGCGCGGTCACCTCAACCTTCATCCGTGCCATATCGACGCCAGTCGGGCATTCGCGTTTACAGGCTTTGCAAGATACACAAAGCTTCATCGTGTCTGCCATATCGTCGCTGGCCAATGCCGCTGGGCCAAGCTGGCCGGACAGGGCGAGCCGAAGACTATTCGCACGCCCTCTTGTTGAATCGCGTTCATCGCGTGTTGCGCGGAAAGACGGGCACATGACCCCGCCATCCAATTTGCGGCATGCCCCGTTATTATTGCACATTTCAACCGCGCCTTGCAGGCCACCAGCCTTGCCGGGCCATGCATCCCAATTCAATCGGGTTGGAAAATCGTCAATTTTATATCCGGGTGAAAAGCGGAAAAGCGAGCGATCATCCATCTTTGGTGCATTGGTGATTTTGCCCGGATTAAAAATATCCTGCGGATCAAACATCTGTTTTACCTGCCGGAATAATGCAGCCATTTTGCTGCCAAACATCACCTCGTTAAATTCGGAACGGGCGATTCCATCCCCATGTTCGCCAGAATGCGAGCCGCCATATTCCTTGACCAGTTTGAAGGCATCTTCGGCAATGCCTCGCATGGCGGCAACATCATCGGCATTTTTCATATCCAATACAGGGCGAACATGAAGACAGCCAACCGATGCATGCGCATACCATGTGCCGGTTGTGTTATATTTGGTAAAGATACGGGTCAGCTTGTCAGTATATTCGGCAAGATCAGGAAGCGCGACAGCGCAATCTTCGACAAAAGACACAGGCTTGGCCGCGGTTTTCATCGACATCATGATATTCAGGCCGGATTTGCGCATTTCGCTGATGCGGGCCTGATCTTCATCTTTGGTCAGAATAACAGTGCCGCCGGTAAAGGCAGCTGGCTTCTCCCAGCCAAAGCCAAGATCGCCCATCATGGTTTCCAGCGCGGTAAGGCGGCGGGTGTTTTCGGCTGGGTCTTCCTCGGCAAATTCAACAACCAAAATGGCGGCTGGTTCGCCTTTGATATAGGTCTCGACAGTGGGCCGGAAAATGGAAATCGATCGCGCCAGATCAAGCATGGTGCTGTCGATCAATTCCACCGCAACCGGATCAAGCGTCACAAGATGCTGGGCGGCATCCATGGCTTTGTAGAAAGTTGGAAAATGGCATAGGCCCATCACCTTGCGAGCGGGTAATGGCGAAAGTTTCAAGGTGATCGCGGTTGAATAGGCAAGCGTGCCTTCTGACCCAACCAGGAGATGCGCAAGATTTATGCCGTCACCGGCCTTGCCATCGGGGCGAAGTGCCATTGCGTCAGGAATGAGCGAATCAATATTATAGCCGCCAACACGGCGAAGCACCTTTGGAAAGCTGGATAGAATTTCATCGCCATGCGTCTCACCAAGCGCCAAAAGGTCAGGCAGGATTTTGCCAAGCCGTCCGGCTGGCCGTGCGGCAGCTGGATCATAGGCGCCAAAAGACGCATGGGTGCCATCGGCAAGAATGGCGTCAATTGCCAAAACATTATCCCGCATGATGCCATAACGGATGGATCGGCCACCACAGCTATTATTCGCGGTCATGCCGCCAATGGTTGCCCGACTTGAGGTTGAAACATCGACCGGAAACCAAAGCCCGTGCGGCTTTAACTGGCGGTTTAGCTCGTCAAGAACAATGCCCGGCTCAACAATACAGCGCCGGTTTTCAACATCCAGTTCCAAAATCGAATTGAGATATTTTGTATTATCAAGAACCAGTGCATGATTGACTGTCTGGCCGCATTGCGAGGTGCCACCGCCACGCGGTAAAAGCGCCATGCCCTGTTCACGGCAAAAGGCAATGGTTGCTTCGACATCGGCAATTGTTTTTGGAACAACAACACCATGTGGCATCATCTGATAAATCGACGCATCGGTTGCATAACGACCGCGCGTAAATCCATCATCAAACAAGTCACCAGAAATTGATCGTCTTAGACGTTCGAATCCGGTGTAGCCACCGCCGTCAGCCATATTTTACTCCAGTTTTTAGTATACAATTTGGATGTATTGTTATACAAACTGTATTTGATATTCAACCTTATTGATGGTTAAAGAGACATCATCAATTAAAAACGATACCGCGCATCTGATCGGAGACCTATTCAATGCCTACACCCTATGCCGCTGGCCGTCATTTCCTTCAAATTCCCGGCCCTACAAATGTGCCTGATAGGGTGCTTCGCGCGATGGACTATCCGACCATTGACCATCGCGGCCCGCAATTTGCCGAAATTGGGGCAAAATGTCTGGCTGGTATGAAAACGATTTTCAAGACTGACAGTCATGCGGTGATCTATCCTGCATCTGGCACGGGCGCATGGGAATCAGCCTTGGTCAATACCTTGCAGGAAGGTGATCTGGTGCTGATGGTTGAAACGGGGCATTTCGCCTCGCTTTGGCATAAAATGGCATCCCGCTTGGGTCTTGAGACCGAATTTCTGGCAACTGACTGGCGCCGCGGCGTTGACCCACAACAGGTTGAAGATCGGCTTCGCGCTGATACGGAAAACAAGATCAAGGCGGTTTGTATCGTTCATAACGAAACCTCGACCGGATCAACATCACGCGTCAATGAAGTTCGCGCGGCGATGAATAATGCCGGTCATGATGCGCTTTTGCTTGCTGACACAATCTCGTCGCTTGGCTCGATTGATTTTCGGCATGATGAATGGGGCGTTGATGTAACGGTCGCTGGATCGCAAAAAGGCCTGATGCTGCCACCTGGACTTTCGTTTAATGCGGTGTCGGAAAAGGCACTGGCCGTTGCCAGCAAAGGCGGTATGCGCCGCAGCTATTGGGATTGGGAAGAACAGATTGCGGCAAATAAGGATGGCGCATTTCCGTTCACCCCGGCAACCAATCTTCTTTACGGCTTGGCCGAAGCGATCGATATGCTGCATGAAGAAGGGCTGGATAATGTGTTTAAACGGCATGACCGGCATGCCGCCGCAACGCGCAAAGCGGTGCAGGCATGGGGCCTTGAGGTTCTGTGTCAGGAGCCAAAGGATTATTCGAGCGCATTGACCGCAGTTTTGTTGCCAGATGGGCATGATGCCGACGCATTCCGCGCTGGCGTGTTGCAGAATTTCAATATGTCTCTTGGTAATGGTCTGGCCAAACTTGCGGGCAAGGTTTTCCGGATTGGACATTTGGGTGACTTTAACGACCTTATGCTTCTTGGCACATTAAGTGGTGTCGAGATGGGGTTGTCACTTGCCAATATTCCGCATCAAAAAGGTGGTGTTGACGCCGCCATGAATATGCTGAAAGGCGATTAAAAGGCTCACGCCAGTTTTGCCATCCCCATAGCTGGTGCCAAACATTAATGGGATGAAATGGGAGAGAAACATGAAATCTATCGTAAAAACGCTTCTGGTGACGGCTGTTACTGCGGTTATGGCGACGTCAGCCAATGCGGCAGATCTGGTGCTGAAATTTGGCCATGTTGGCAAGCCTGGCTCGTTATTTGATATGTCAGCAAATGAATTTGCGCGGATCGCCAATGCAAAGCTGGCTGGCAAAGCCAAAGTACAGGTCTATGGATCAAGCCAGCTTGGTAAAGACAAAGAACTGTTGCAGAAACTAAAGCTTGGTCAGATTGATTTTTCATTGCCATCATCAGTGATGTCATCGGTATCGGACGAATTTGGTGTTTTCGAAATGCCTTACATCATCCAAAGCCGCGACCATATGAAAAAGGTACAAGCAGCGTTAGGTGATACATTCCAAGAAGCGGCTGGTGCCAAGGGCTATCATATTTTGTCATATTGGGAAAATGGCTTCCGCCATATCACCAATAACACCCGCGCAATCAATGTACCCGCCGATCTGCAAGGCGTTAAGCTGCGCACACCAAAGGGCGCTTGGCGGGTCAAGATGTTCAAACTATATGGTGCGAACCCAACCCCAATGGCATTTTCCGAAGTCTTTACCGCCTTGCAAACAGGGGTGATCGACGGTCAGGAAAACCCATATGCGCAGATTGCATCAGCTAAGTTTCAAGAAGTGCAGAAATATCTGTCAATCACCGGCCATGTTTATACGCCTGCTTATGTCCTGACCTCAAAGAGTGGTTTTACCAAATTGCCAGCCGATGTTCAGGCTGCCTTGCGTGAAGCCGCTGTTGAAACACAGGCCTATGTATATGAAACCGCTGCCCGTCTTGAAAATGAACTTCTTACCGTGATCAAGGATGCTGGCGTTGCCGTCAATACGGCTGATAAGGCGGCTTTCATCGCCGCGTCAAAGCCAATCTATGACGATTACGCATCATCTGTAAAAGGTGGTGACGCGCTGATTACGAAAGTGCAGAACGCAGCGAAATAACAAAAAATCCAGCCATTAGGGCTATTTTGCCCCGATGGCTGGTTTATTTTATTTTGATATTTTGAAGATTGTGAATTGGCAGAAAAACACGCCGGAAACCAGACAAAATCTGGGCGGCAAAAAGGTCAGGGGGGATCACTGACGTGACTATTGTGGAAACGAACTTATTGCAACGCGTGATGACGCGGGCGCTGGAATGGTTTCTGATTTTTTTGATGATCGTGCTGACCGGTGTTGTTGTTGTTGCCGTTTTATATCGCATTGCTGGAGATTCCCTGTCTTGGTATGATGAAGTGGCAGCAGTGCTTTTGTCATGGGTTACCTATTATGGTGCCTGTCTTGCCGCTCTTGAGCGCAAACATATCGGCGTTGATTCGGTTTTATTAATGTTGCCAGCCAAATTTCGCCTGATCGGTGTTGTCGTTGCTGAAGCCTTTGTCATTGGCTTTTTTGTTTTGATGGCATGGGCCGGATATCAGGTTGCGATGATCCTTGCAGGCGAAACCTTGGTTAGCCTGACATGGGTGTCGGTGCAATTTACCCAATCGGTTATTCCGGTGACGGCGGTTCTTTTCATTATTTGCGAATTGCTAAGCATCCCTGCCTATTGGCGAGCGGTGGCCGCTGGCCAGTCGCTGAACGATCACTAAGGGCAAATTGATATGTTGATTTTCATTATTCTAGCGGCCGTGATTGGCTTGATTTGTCTGAATGTGCCTATCGCTATTTCGTTGGCGCTTGGCGGTGTTCTTGGGCTTTTGATAACCGAAGGGCCATCGTCTTTGGTGACTGTCGCGCTTGATATGTATGACGGCTCGACAAAATTCTCACTGATCGCCATTCCGATGTTTGTTCTGGCTGGCGCCATTATGAATGCGGGTGGTGTGACGCGGCGATTGATCGAATTTGTGTCGGCGCTGATTGGCGCTGTTCGTGGCGGTTTGGCCATGGTTTCGATTGGCGTTTCATTATTTTTTGCCGAAATTTCAGGCTCGGCTGTGGCTGATGTTGCCGCATTGGGATCGATCATGATTCCCGAGATGAAAAAACGGGGTTACGGCGCGCCGTTTGCGGCTGCGGTGACCTCTTCATCAGCCTCGCTTGCCATCATTATCCCACCATCCATTCCGATGATCCTCTATGCGGTATCGGCCAATACGTCGGTTGAACAGCTTTTTGTCGCTGGATTTATTCCAGGTTTGATGGGGGCGATCGGGCTTATGGGCGTTTCTTGGTGGTTTGCACGGCGTTATAATCTGCCGGTTGAAGAAGCGTTTAACTGGCCGCGTCTTCGTCGTGCGGCAATCGAAGCTGGCCCGACATTCTTGCTTCCGGTGATCATTCTTGGTGGTATCTTTGGCGGATTTGTAACCGCCACCGAGGCTGCGGGCCTGGCTGTTCTGGCTGCGATCGGTGTTGGCATATGGTATCGTGAAGTTGATTTTAGACAGCTTCATCGGGCGATGCTTGAAGGCGGTATGCAAACGGCTGTGGTGATGGTGCTTGTTGCGGCATCGGTTTTGATGGGCGGCTTTTTGACCCGCGCGCAGATCCCGCAGGAATTAGCAGCGCAGATGGTTGCCTTTACCGACAGCAAATATCTCATTCTGTTGATCTTGAATGTGTTCTTCCTGGTCATCGGGTTTTTTCTGCATTCGGCAGCGGCGATTATTCTGGTTGTGCCAATCGTCGTGCCTTTGATCCAGCAGGTTGGTATTGATCCGGTGCATTTTGGTCTGGTGGTAACGCTAAATCTTGCGATTGGTCAGCAAACGCCGCCGGTGGCCTCGGTTCTGATAACAGCCTGTTCGATTGCGCGGGCGAATATCTGGGAAGTGACACGGGTGAATTTGCCCTTTATTGCTGTCTTGGTTGGGGTGCTGCTTATCTGTACCTATGTTCCGGCCATTCCAATGTTCTTGGTCGAGCTGTTCTACCGCTAGAAGGAAATTGACATGACTGCCACTGATCGTGAGTTGCTTGTCCGCATTGATGATGGCATTGCGCATGTGACTTTGAACCGGCCGCAGGCACGCAACGCGCTGACCTTTGGCATGTATGAAGAATTGGCCAAGCTGTGCGCCCGTGCGGGACGTGCTGATGATGCTGATCATATCAAAGCCATCGTGATCGCAGGTGCCGGTGATAAAGCCTTTGCCGCTGGCACTGATATTGGTCAATTTACCGATTTTGACTCGACCGAAGACGGGTTGCGCTATGAAGCCAAGGTCGAATCGGTGATTAGCCAGATTGAGTCGTGCCAGGTTCCGGTCATTGCCGCGCTTCATGGCGCGGTGACGGGCGGCGGGCTGGTGATTGCGGCGGCAGCGCATGTTCGCATTGCCAGCGCGGCGGCGGTTGCTGGTATGCCGATTGCCCGTACACTTGGCAATTGCTTGGCGGTATCGAATCTTCGGCGTTTGACGGCATTATTTGGCGAATCTCGTGTTGCCCATATGATTTTAACCGCCGAATTGCTTGATGCGGATGCGCTTTTGACAAGTGGATTTGTGCATGAAGTTTTACCTGATCAAGATCGTCTGATGGCGCGGGCCAATCAGCTTGCCGACCGGATGAAACAAATGGCGCCGCTGACCATTCAGGCCAGTCTTGAAGGGCTGCGGCGTTTGCGTCAAGCCGCCCCATTGCCGGATGATGATGATTTGATCGAGCAAAGCTATGTAAGCGCCGACTTTGCCGAAGGTGTTCGCGCCTTTCTTGAAAAGCGCAAACCGCAATGGCAAGGCAAATAGCCTCATCAAACGCCGATAGCCGAGATAAACAATGTCTAGCCTTGGAATTTAGGCACTTGCCAGCTTGTTGATGGCGCTG
>Ga0206131_10000420_pt1 | contig 60217 bp, 59 predicted proteins | sample Helgoland_Spring_FD_148636 | JGI IMG/M metagenome (GOLD analysis project Ga0206131, IMG submission 148636) | Pelagic subsurface seawater microbial communities from Kabeltonne, Helgoland, North Sea - Helgoland_Spring_Bloom_20160517_1 | ecosystem: Environmental > Aquatic > Marine > Epipelagic ... | reverse complement strand
ACATTTACGCTATAACTAGACACGGACATTTCTGGATTTGGTTCTGGATTCTGATTTGAGATTTCACTTTGCATATGCTTTAATGAATACAACATGTAAGATACTAAAATATTCAATTTTTACTTTCTAAAAAAATCTAATTCATCAGACAAATGCTATTCACTACCTAAATTTTGTGGGTGGATTGGGTGTCAACTCAATCCATCCACTATAAAATAATTATACAATACTAGAATGAGATAAGCTACCCATTTGTATCATTAAATTTTTTTTCCTTTTTAATCTTTTTTTAAAACAATTATCAGAGCATAGCTGCCATATAGTTAGTTTTTTCTTTTGTAAATAAAATATTAATGTTAACTCCAGTATAAATATAACTAATAAAATATAAAATACCAACACAAATGTGTTGTGATTATTCGTTATATATAGAATAAAAGAAGTAAAAAAATCACTATCATTATTGACAGTGTTTTTTTTATTTATGGTATTGTTCGTTAGACTAGTATTAAGTAGGGTATTATTCATCTTTTAAATTATATTTTTTTATCTTTATGTTCTTTCAACAAATTGTGAGCGACACATTGGGCATTTTGTTATTGGATTACCTCCTTTATATGCCTGACCATAGCATTTCCAACATATATGATGAGCACACGTATCGCTTTTAACCATATTGTTTACACTAAGAGTCTCATAGCATATAGGACATTCCAGTTCCTGTTTCTTTTTACAACAAAAGCAAACTTCATATCCCTCTGGATTGTATTGATCGAAGTCTCTAGTGCACATACCCGGACAGCCCTCCATAGGACAGGTTTTCTTTTTCAAATCTTTTTCTGTCGATAATCGGAATGCTTCCATCGCTAGGTTCTTTTTTCTAATCTCTAATTCTAATCTCTCACATTCTTGTTGCATTGCATAATATGTCCCCGCGCCCATATCGACATCCAAATTTTGTGAAATACAATGATTGCGGAATGCTACTTCTATGCTATCCGCGAAATGCAACTTATTGGTTTTAGACAGCTTATCTAGGCTTGTCCATTTATACTTTCCGTAGTGTTTATGGCATATACACATACTTTGTCTAAGGCGTGAAGTGAGCGAAGTTAATTCTCGTGGGTTGTTCCTACTTCTGTTAGTGCCGACGCATCCACTAACAAATCTTACCTCACCTTCGATTTCTTCACAGGCTTCGTGGCGATCATAGAATTGCTTTATAGTTAACATTTTGATTGACATATTTAGTTTTAGTGCTGTGTAGTATTATTGTATTTGTGTTTTATATATTACGTGTAAGAACCTATCAACTTCAATTTGAAAAGAAAAAAAGATTCTCCCTCCTAACTCCCTGCTATTTTTTCTTTTTGTTTTATTTATTTTTTTATTTGTTTTTTTGTTTTATTTATTTTTTAAATTTGTTTATACTTCGTCGCATCCACAGACGCGGACACGGTGCTGATGTTCTGGTGCTACCATAGCCCTAATCTTGTTTTTACGAGCATCATTGTAATACGCACCATCTACCAACAAGATAAATACCTTATCATCGTCGTGTTGTGTGGCGTAGATATTTGCCTGCTCGATAAACCGTTTGCCATCATCACATTGGTTGTCTTGAGCACCACCCTCCGCACTGGTGTGTTTAGCGTAATAATACTCATTGTCGCATTGGAAGTCGATGCTCTTAGTAGAGTTAGACCCAGAGGGTTTCTTGCTAAGACCAGATACCATTTGACCATCGATAAGATAGTGCGCTTTTTTGCCGCCACCGGACATCTTTGTAATCGCGGATTTATCCTTAATATCACGCAAATAGTCGTGCTGAAACAGTTCTGCGAAGTTTTGTTTTAAGGGGTCTTTTGCATAAGAATAGGCTGCCACATCATCCTTCATAATACTCATTAAGGATTGAGCACGACAAATCATGCCGCCAGTCCTCACACAAGCATTGTCAACTTTAGTCGATAAATCCCCACACTCCTTAACAAATTGTTTTGGGGTAAACTCAGGAAATTCAGTTGCTGGAGCATTGTTGTGCACCGCTCGAGCTATCTCTTTTACGCGATTGATGTTGGTTTTCCACGCTTGTTGGATAGCCTTTTCAAATTGTTGATTAAAACTCATATTGTGTAATGTTGTTTTGATTCAGTTTGTTTTGATTCTTATAGTTGTTTGATAATATCTACATGTAAGATATGTTTTTTTTCAATTTGTTCAAAATATAAAATATTTAGGATAACGATTGAAATATAGATTTTTTTGGCAACGAACAATATCCCCACACACAAGTTTTCGCGCGGGAAAAGGCTGGTAAAGATAGTGGAAAATATATTATTAAATTCCTCCGATTAATTTTATAATTTAAATATACATAGATTTCATATTTTTTAATTGGCATTTCGAACAATAACGTTTGCATAAATCATCGCTGCTACACGCGGAATCCAACACCCAATCATGCTTACAAGTAGTCCATAATTTTTTATTTAATTCTTTTTCCATTTGGATTAATTGAAATACTTTTTTTTGTAATCTGTATTTTTCAATCTCAATTTTTGATTTTCTCTCCAAAATATTTTCTACAGACTCATTTTCATATGTTTCAACTTTAAGTACATTCATTTAATAATATAAAATATATATGTTTATATTATTATTCTTCTTTTTTTATAAGTAATTAAATAACCATAACTCTACGTCTTCTTCTAGGAGTTCCCGGCAATATTTTTATTACAGTGTTTTCATATTGTTCTTCAGGTTTTTCCGTTTTTTCTGGTTCATCATTTTTTTCTGGAATATCAATCATTTCGATGTCTCGTTTTGATTTAACTTTACCTAGTAATAATCTATGATATGGGTCATCTGGACGAGTAGCATATTTACATTGTTCTTCCCATACTATTTGCTGCGCTTCTTTATATTTCAATATGTTAATCGATTTAGCTTGTTTACATACTGCTATTTGTTCTGGTGTTAATCCATAAAATTCAACACTATCTTCTCTCTTTTCTTTTCTTTTTTCCCAATCTTCAAAAAATCCCCACCATTCCATAATAGTCATGAATTGTTCACCATAACCACAACACAAACAATTTATTATCATTTCTTCTATATGTTCTTTTAACCAGCATTCCCACCCAACATAAAAAGTACAACTACATATTAATAAACCACCTAACGAAATTCCACCTAAAACCAAAATATTATTAAAATCAATTTGAAAACCTGTTTCATTTCCTTTTTTATCATTCGTATGTTCTGATTCTTTTTTTATTATTATTGAAGAGCCATTGCTTTTTTTCGTCCATTGAGTTTTGTTTATAACGTTTGTTTTATTTAACCATCTGGTTTTGTTGAACCATCTTGTTTTGTTGAGCCATCTTGTTCGATTGAACCATCTTGTTTTGTTAATCCACGTTATTCTTTCCTTATCAACCCATCTAATTTTATCTTTATCTATCCACCGCGTTTTATTAACAATATTGGTCTCATTGATAATTCTAATTCTAATTTGATCTATCCAATTTGTCTGATTTATGATATTAGTTTTATTTTTTATAATGATTCTTGTTATATTAAAATACTGTTTTAATTCAGGTATATCGTCCGGTTTCGATATATATTTTACACAAATGGGAAGATGATATTTATATTCTCTTGTTGTAGCATTTATAGTTTCCCGACAGGAATGAGTTGTTATCATTGTTATATCTTCTTTATAATATGTGTTATAATAACTACTTTGAAAAGCAACACATTTATCATTTGGAGCAAAATTATATAAGGAGAAGCTAATGGTTGGGTTTGTATATGTTGATTCGCAAGAAGACATTTCCCAATCGACATCATCGCATATATATTTACCAGATCCGCCACCATATCCTCCATATCCCCCATAAGGATTAAATGGTCCACCATCACACCATATATTGTTTTGATTCCAAGTTGAAATTACACGTGCTCCCGTGCAGTATACACCAATGCCCATTTCACAATAAAATTTTACTTGTCTATAATTACAATTACTACATTTACAAGTTGCACCTCTATGAAGGGGACACAATACTTTTACATTATTACAATTAGTATTATCTACGCTATTTTGACTTTGACTACCACATTTTAACTCAAATTTATATCCTTTCCGAATATTTCTGGCGTCAACTATCAAATTATTTAATTGACCTTTATTGTGTCCAGAAGCTTCAATATAACAATTGCCCGTGTCGCAATACAGGGTCGTCATATTGCAAGCATTTTCATTTTTACATTTTAAGGTAATATTTCCATAATATGTTTTGTTAAATCCAACATCATAATTTTTTATAGTTAATTCTGTATTTGCATTCGAGGTGGTAATAAGCATTTGAAACAGAAATAATAATATCCTAAATAACTGCATACTTAATTATAATATGTAGTTATTAAATTTTGCGAATTTTAATTCTCTAGATAATATATGCCAAGGGAAAATTTACTCGATTTTATTCTCCTACGTTCTATAGGGGAAATTAAAAGATTTAGAAATAAAAGAATTCTTATATGTAGACCACCACGCGATTTGTGTTGGTGGGAATGGAAATCCGGAAAATTATCTTAAACTTTTACATTTTTTTACTCCCATAATAAATTTCCAAAAATTCCAAGTGTTTCGATATTCGTGTTTCTTTTCCAAATAGTATTTGAAAAATCCTAAGCAAATAATAATCATCGACAAATAAAATAATCCTATTTCTATTTGTTCCAATGTTTGTTCAAGTTGTTGTGTTTCTCGTTTTTGTTGGTTGTAATAATCTCTATAATTTGAAATAAAAAATATCATCATAAATATTATACTAACAACTATAGTAGGAAATATATCCATGTGTGTGAAAAAATGGTATAAAATCCACACCACAAATGATTTACCTATGTCATGCATTGGTGGATTTTTATGGTCTATTTTGGTAAAATTAATCGTAAAATAAATAATAGCAAATACAATAAAATGTTTAAACCATTGTGTATTTAATAGTTTTTGCGTTTTACAACCCAAAGTTTCCGCGGTAAAATTACCTGAAACATTTACCAACAATACCCATAAAGCTATTATAATACCAAGTATATTTTTTGAATGTTTTCTATAAACATCGACAAGTATCATATATATATAATTATGATATTTATCTATTGAGATTTTAAAAAATGTTTGTTCATATAACGTTGTAAATTAAAGAATGTTATTTCATCCTTATTCTTTGGTTTAAGCAATGATTTTAAAGCTCCATTGGGAACAATTACTCTTTTGTTTTCGGATGATTGCAAATTATTTTCTTTAATATAACTGATAATGTATTTAGTCACTTCTGTTCTTGCTGCTTCAGATTTCAAAGGTTTATTCATAAATTTACATAAATCATTTGAAATTTTTGTTGGAGTTGCAAAACCCGACGGTTTTCTATTGCCTTTATTTCGGTTTCTAGCTGCTTCTTTTTCTAGTAATTTAATTTTTTTATTTACTATTTTTTCTAAACCTTTCACTTGTGAATTTAATGTAGTCAATTGTAATTTTAAATTTTGTATAGAATTCAACAGTGTTTCAAATTCACATTTGATTGTGTTGTCTTTCGATGAATTATCATCAATTAAAGTCGGCGGGGTTGCTTTTTTAGATACCATTATGTATCTACATACTGGAAGTATCTTTAAATATATTTTTAATGAATATTTATTTATAATAAATAAAGTCATTATGACAAAACCTTATGGAACAATTAGATAAGTATTTAAAAATAATAATATAAATTAAATATTATAATATTATTGTGTTAAACTAATTATTGAGAATAATTCGAATTTTTATTGGAACCACGTTGTTGTTTTTCCATCACCCATTCATCATTAGAACTTCCTTCTCGAGGACCACTCCCACCCCTACGCGTCTTAGTTCCTTGACCTTTTTTATTTTGATTGTAAGCTTGAGTTGTTTTTCGAATTTCATGGCGGGTTTCACACATCAACCACCCACCATAAACTCCTCGAACATCAGTAGCCTGCCAAGGATGGTCAGTATTTTCTGTTTTCTTTACAGAAAAATGAACATACTCACCCTGAACTAGATATTTATATTGCTCGGACGCAACATTTACACCGGTATGATGAACAAAGACGTCTTCGCCTTTTCTATCACCATCCAAACACGTAACAAAACCAAAACCGGCTTTGTTATTGAACCACTTTACGCGACCGAGGTAGCGCTCACTTGAACTTGCACTGTCATTTGACATTATAACTTACATTGTTGGGAAGTCTTTATATCGGTTAAATTTATAATATATAAGTATTATAATAAATTGAATTTATTTATATATTACATGTAATATACAATCCAACTGAATAATGCCACCTTCTGCTGCTACACCGTTATCATTATTACCAAATATGTTGAAAATACAAGAATACTTAAAAAACCCGGTTATCGCCGCCACTACCACTATAGTAGGCGTCGCAACATTACATTATTCATTTGTAATGCTGTATGCATATTTATGCATTCCATCTGGAATTTTCGGAGCATTTTGGAATATCGTTTCATTAGGCTCACCATTCTGTTATGCACTAAATACAATTCAATTCAGATTATCCGAAAATTATATTACCATATGGACAGGGGTCGTTATGGCAATAGTAGGATGGTTTGTCGGTAAAATAGGAGTAAAAAAATCTACATAATATTGCAACCAAAACTACTATTTGTATTATTAAAAAAAATATTTCTAAAACATTCACAACACATGGGTTTTAAAGTAGCCCATTCCAAATAATTTACTTTTTTAATACCACGTTCCCATTCTAACACACAATTACACTCTTGACAACTCTTATGTGGATATGACCTCAAAAAAGTAAATATATATTTACGCAAATCATCGATTTCAAATACAGTTTCTCCAGCACTCATCTACATTATGGTGTTATTATTTTACAAAATAACTTAGAAAGAAAATGCGTTTTTTTACCATATGAATTGGTTAAATTACACCACAATTTTTGTATTTTTTTGGCAAATATCAAATTATGTATTTAAACTTTTTTTATCCGGATTAGATAAACTAGGTAGAAAAAGAATAATTAAAGATCGTATTGACGACGAAGATTATCTAGAACGATACTATTTATTTTTAAAAAATAGAAAAACATTCCCATTCAACATTTTTCTTCATAAATTTCTTAAATCCGATGATGAAGAATTACATGACCACCCTTGGAGTTTTACTACCATCATTTTATCTGGTGGTTATTGGGAACATTCATTATATGGAAAAACTTGGTATGGACCAGGGAGCATAATTCATAAACAAGCCACCGACTTGCATAGACTCGAATTAGACCCCAATGTTTCTAATACATGGACATTATTTATACCTGGTAAAAGATGTAGAAATTGGGGATTCCAAACACAGAATGGTTGGGTAGAAGAAAAAAAATATTTAGAAAAAAGAAAAAAGAAAAAAGAAAAGTAAGAAATAAATTGAATTAATTATATTAGTATACAATATAATTAATAAACGATATGTCCAGATTTGCTACAGACGAAATACCCGAACAATTATATAATGATTTTATCATAGGTTTATTGGAAGGAACCATTGGTAAATATAGAAAAGAAATGGCGGAAAAATTTAAAGAAATAGCCATTGATTTAAAAACAGAAGAAATTTCTTCTACTGATTTATTACGTAAAATGTATCAACTTTCAATTGTATATAAAAATTTAATCGAAAAAAAAAAGATGCAAACGAAAAAAAACAATCAAAATTCTTGTATGTTAAATTGAAACAATATAAAAATTTTTTTATATTAATATATAATGGAAAAATTTATTACTAGAAAAACAAATCCCGATATTAAAACAAAAAAGAAACCCCAAATTTATATAAATGTATACACAGACGGCGCCTGTATAAATAATGGTAAAAAAAATGCTAGAGCAGGATATGGTGTTTATTTTGGTGAAAATGATCCCAGAAATACAAGTGAAAGTTATAGAGGAAAACAAACAAATAATGTAGCGGAATTACTCGCAATCATAAAAGCAATGACAATATTAAAAGATAATATTGAAAATGGTGATAACATTAAAATATTCACCGATTCCATTTATGCTATGAGATGTTGTTCCTCATATGGTGAAAAATGTTACAAAAAGCACTGGTCAAAAGGTAAATTAGGAAATATACCCAATGAAGAAATAGTACAAGGTGCATATATGTTTTGTAGAGAAAATGATAATGTCGAATTTATACATGTTTTAGCTCATACTGGAAAAAATGATATACATTCTATAGGAAATCATCACGCAGATAGATTAGCAAACGAAGCGTGCGGTGTTACAGGGTGCCCGTATGATAATAGAAAAAATAAAATTTATTTAGATGTTCCATTCGATGAAAAAAATGAAGCCAAAAAAATGGGAGCAAGATGGGAACCCGGAAAAAAAAAGTGGTATATATTTGATAACAACAAATATAAAACACAAATGATGGGAAGATGGGGTAGTTAACGTTTACAATTACATTGTTTTTTATTATTCAATGGGTCAGCTATTGCTAAATATTTAGCCCATCCAAATGCTGTAATAAGCCAACCGATAAACAAAGCATATATTTGATATTTACCTATTTTTGGTTTATTATTTTTAAGAGGGCTTATTATAAATATCAATTTTACCCACGCCAATGTAGACCCTATTATAGCTAAAAATAGTCCCAACCATTGATTTTGTGATATAGAGTTTATTGTTTTATTGATATGTTCATTCATATATAATAAAGTTAGTTTATATTATTTTTGTATAACAATAATATAAATGCCAACATATAATTTATTACCAAATAAATTCTCTTCTAAAACAATCAATCGCCGTGAATTTGATATATTAAAAAAATTAGTAGTACAAAAATCTAAAATACCAATACAAGAAATAAATGCTTTATTATTTACGCATATACACGCTATTGGAGAGTTTGATTCAGATTTTAATATTTTATTAAAAAAAATGCAAGATGAAATAAAAAGATGGAAGCGCTCAAAAATTGAGTGGAATTTCCAAAATTGTAAAATTATAATTCTGGTAAGAATGCATTTTTTAAATCTACTATCTGATGTTAATGTATATTTAGATACACAACCATTCACAAATCCTATAAAATTAGAATGGTGGCAATATAAATATACAATACCAAGTATAATGGATACAACACTAGATTATGATAAAAATTATTATTATGTGGTTCCATTTCCAGCCGAAAAATTTAAAGAGTACGAAATGTGGGAAAATATGAAAGAACAAAATATAACATATAAACATTATTACTTCAGTGTTTATTTAACATATTTATTTAATTATACAAAGATGCATTATTATGATTTACTTATTTTAATTAAAACCCGATTACAAGAATTACAAGAATTACAAGGAAAATTAAACAGAACAGAAATTGATGCATTAAAATCTATTCAAAAAAAATTAAATCAATCAGTCATGGAATTCGTAGAAAAAGAAATCGTCGATTTAACAAAAAAAAACAAAATATTATTTATAACAATGCAAACGATACAAAAAATATCAAAAGTAAAAAAATTAGAACTTTTAAAAATAGAATTTCCATTGGTTTTTACAAATGAACAAATAACACGAGAAAGTTATAACAATGTAGATTTTACAAATCAATTAAGAAATGTTTTTATAATATATGAAAAATTAGAAAAACTTTCAATAGATTATTATAAAATGGGTGAAATAAGTAGAAGCAACGCTACAACGGCGAGAGTTCAAAATATTATAGATAATTTAATGGAAATGAATCAAACACACATTGTTGATGCTATAAAATCCCAATCATCATTGTTTTTTGATTATAATTGGGAAAATATAGAAACAAATTTATATTTACAAAGTTTAAGTGAAGAAAGAAGAAGAGAACGAGAACTTCAACGATCTACCTTTAGACTTGAAGATGATAGTCAAACTTGGCTTGAAAAACAAATAGAAAATGACCCACGTAGAAAAATTATGGGGGATAACAATTTAAATGAATATATGGAACAAAAAATTTCCAAACAAATAACTATAGATGAAGATTTATTTGCAACATTCGAAAAAGAAAAATTTTGGTCTTGTAAGTTATGTCATGAAAAAAATGAACCCAGTCTAGATTCTTGCAAATCTTGCGAACAAGAAAAGGATAATGATAAAAAAGCACCCACTTCTCCATTAACTCTGGAAAAAAAAGAACAACAACCGCCCACTTCACCATTAACTGTAGAAAAACCACAACAACAGCCGACCACTTCACCATTAACTGTAGAAAAGCCGGGACCTGTTTTAAAATTATCAACAATAAAAGATAAAAAAACAGTTGATTATAATCACATTTTTTATAATCCCGAATTGCTAGGAATTAAATCCCAAATACAATACGTACCTAAACAAACGTTAAAACAATTTTGGTTTAATATAACAATAGATACTTTATTGCATGAATTAAACAATACGATAATTAGTTTAATTGAAAATTCCTTTATAACCAAACCAACCGTTTTAATAGAAGGAGGATTCGCCAGCCAATTACATACCGAAGCTGAATATACAACAGAAGATTTAGATATGACTATTTACACGAAGGAGGATATCGACGAAGACTATATTATGGGGATAATGAGGCTAGATGATACTAGAATCAAAATTTTTAATAAAATTATATCGCGAATAAATGCTTTTAATAATAAATTAAAAACAGATAAAACAAAAAAACAACTATTAGTGTCTGGTGCGGGTATTGACGGATTTGAAACGGGATTAGGTATTAAAATACCTGAGTATAATGCGGGAACAAATGATAACCCTATTATAGAATATTTATATAAATTTAGCGTATATCAACCGGATACCTTTTATAAAAATAAAAATAATGAATTTATACAACAACGTGGTGGACCATTGGCAGTATGCGATATAAAATTTAAAAATATTAAAGATTTTAATGGTGATAACGCTATGCATTTTAATTACGATTCAATATTCTATATTGAAACAAAAGAGCATATTATAAAAAAACTTACGTTTTTAATTAACAAATATAACAATGATCCGGCTTATAAACACAAAATACCTAGTTGGAAAAATCAATTGAAGAAAATGACATTGACTTTGACCAAACAATCGGGTGGTAATTCTAATAGCATTGAACAAGATATTAAAAAAATAAGACGCAATGCCCAAGAAATCAAAAAACTTTTGGCAGGTTTGAATAATTAAATTGAATTCGATTAATTAATTATAATTTATATTAAACAAATCAAAATGAAAGGAAGACAACTACCGCGAACAGAAACTATTGTGCAACAAGAAAATGCTGCTCTTAAAAATAAAGTAAAATGTTTAAGTGATGCTTTAGAAGAAGCATATATCGAAATTAGAAAATTAACAAACGAAAATGAAAAATTAAAGAAAGAAAAAGCAAATGTAGAAGAAATATTACAACATAGAGAAGAATTTATAATTCAGGAACATTGTTAATTATATTATAATAAAAAAAGTAATCTTTTTTTATTATATGGAAGACAAGCACGATAAAGAAAGCAATGAAGAATATGCATTTTTAAAAGAACAACCTATTACAGATTATGATTTGGACACTTTATTTTTCGAACACGACAAAACAAAAGTATCAGAAAAAGCTAGAAAAGAGTTTATTAAAGAAAACAGTCGAGTAAAAGCAGACATAAGAAAAGGGTTAACGGGTGATGATGAAGTTGCGGCTACCAATTGGAAAGGATTCCCAACTCCAAGAAAACGCGCTATTGATAAAAAGGGTGAACTTATTCCCAGAACAAGTCCAGTTTATAAAACATTAGATTTAGAAGACGAGGCTAACATGATAACAAACCGTTTAACTGTTCCAAAAAATACTCCGATGACGCCAAGATTTCAAATGGATGAGAAAGAATGGAAAGACGGGGCGTGGAGATTATTACCTACGGATAGTCTAAGAGATTTGCAATATATGGCTACGGGAGGACCAGCTGTAATGGGTATACCAGTTCAAGGAAAAATAAATCCCGCCAAAAAAAGTGGAGGACGACGCAAAAAACGTAAGAAAAAGACGCGTAAACAACGCAAGAAAAAGACGCGTAAGAAAAAGACGCGCAAGAAAAAGACGCGCAAGAAAAAGACGCGTAAGAAAAAGACGCGCAAGAAAAAGACGCGCAAAAAAAGAGGTGGAGTTCCAGTTCCACAAAGGTTTAAAATAGGTGCGAAATGGCAACCAAGATATGAACAGCCCAATCGTAAGACAACCTTCGAAATTTTACCATGGAATACAGAGGATGTTATTAGTATAATTGGATCTTACGGAAGAGCAATGGAAGTATTTTCAATTTCTTCCATTGGATCGACTGAAGCAGACCCACTGAAAAAATTAGAAGATGCTATCAAAGAATTCATGAATAACCACGGGCTTTTACTTAAAGTACATGAAATAAATACAAATACCAATCCCAATCAAATAGTCCAAAGCAAAAAAATGGTATGGACCCGGTGGGACCTTGATAGTAAAGCCACGTACCAAGGACACTCAGAACACTGAGGAGGAAAACGCGGCGTAAATGTGCCTCAGTCCAACCCGCCAGGGGGGACCAGCTGTAATGGGTATACCAGTTCCAGATAAAAAAATCGCGGCGAAAAAAAATGGGAAACGCCGCACGCGTAAGAAAAAGACGCGTAAAAAAAGAGGAGGGAGTCCATTGCCACCTGTTCCATATGATGAATTAAAAATAACACTATGGAACATTTTGAGAAATAATGGAGATAGGGTTTATGATATGAAAAATAAAAAGAATAATAAAGTGGACAAGGTTCGCATTACAAAGAAGTTTATAGAAACGAGACCCAGAGACGAACATTACGGTAAAAAAATGATACAATTTCAAAGAGTATATCAAGTGTTAGATGGAAGTCTAGGGCGATGGGCGGTAGTTAGCGGTCGTTATGAAGGTTATACGCCATATGCCGATCATACAGGACCATGGACATATAGTACTCCATATGATGATGTCGTATTAACTAAACATATATCCCCTGCAAAAACAGGTAAGTTGGCAGTGATTGGAGTGGTTGGAGGACGCCGAAGAAGGACGCGGAAAAAAAGAGGTGGTGATAAATGGGAAAGTGCAAGAAAACAAGAGAAAAAAAAATATTGTAAGAAATATTATAAAGGTAAATATGGAATAAATAAAAAAGGGTGTAAAAAGGACCCTATGTGTAAATACGTAGATATGGGTAGTGGTGGAGAGTGGTGTTATACTAAAAAAAGAAAATATAAAAAGAAAAAGAGAAAAACACGTAGAAAAAAAAGAAAAACAAGAAAACGTTAATTATATATAATATTTAGGTATTATATATAATATGTCAGAATCATTACATTTGGATGATTTAATAGGACCGCCGGTGCCGCCCGAAATAATAAGGACTAATAGAACCAGACACGGCGAAATGAATAAACACGATATATTTGCAAGTAAAGAAGAAAAACAACGCGGCGTTCAACCCGGTGGCAGACGTCGTAAAAAATCTAGAAAGATAAAGAGACGAAAAAGACCAATAGGAAGGTCGGGTAAAAAAAACACAAGAAAAAAAACAGCAACGGTTCATAAATTCAAAATTATAAAAAGAAATCCATTAACTATAAAAATTTTCGAAAAACAAGGAAAAAAATGGGTATTGAAAGAAACACACGTTGCACAAAAAGGGGGCACACGTAAAAAATACGATACTCGACAATCATTCGCAGCAGTTAATTTTATTAAAATTAAACGCCTAGAGGGAATGGCTATGCACAAAATTAAACAGGAGTGGATAAATATTTTAAGAAACAAAAATGAATGGAAAAAATATATACCAACACCACAATCAAATCCACAAGAAGGTGGTAGAAGAAAAACGCGTAGAAGAAAAACACGAAAAAAACGACGTAGAAAAACCAAACGAAAAAAAACAAAACGACGAAGAAGAAAAAAAACTAGACGTCAAATTGGTTGCAATAAATAATAAAATTACATATTAAATACTATAATATATAATTTTATATGAAAAAAATAATTCTAAAAACAAATGCTAAACCAGTAGATATAAGTAATATATTTGTTGATTTTAGAGAAAGAACGCCATCGACAATACCTATAAGAAGCCCATCATCAAAATGGAAATTAGCTAGTCATAAAGTTCAAGACGTTAGTCATTGGAAAAATAATGAATTAACTACACAATGTTTTACTGGAAGAGCATCCTTTCACAAATTAATGCCAGACGGATCTATAAAATCTAGAGGCGAATGTTTAAATATTAATCAAAATGAAACACTCGCAAAAAGTTGTTGTGGAGAGAAATGCTCCAATGTTTGTTTAAAAATTAGTCATGGTAAATATAAATATTTTATTACAACGTTGAATATTGCAAAATGTATATTAACATTATTAGTATTAACAGGCTATTTTTCTTCAATGCACGCATATTATATTAGTATTTTATGGATGTTTATACCTTTACACGTTTTTTTAACAGCAAATACAAGTATTTTAAAAAGAGTCTGGTGCAAAGCCTTTTTACCGTGGATGCATTTATATATTTCATTGGTAGAAACGTATGCTTTTTGTGATTTATGTAATTGGGACATTAGAACATTAATGGTAGGACCACCCATGTTATTATCACAATTATCTGTTATAAACTATGATGCTTTATATTTCAGACGTAAAAATAAAAGAATAATTACTATACATATCATTTTTGTATTAATTTGGAAAGTGATATTATTAGTAGGTATCCGATTTGATTATTTTTCTGATTTACATGTTAATAAAATAGTTTTATTGAAATCAGGTTCAAAAGATTTATACTTAGATAATATATCTATGTATGCTAGCAAAACTACCTCCATGATGATGTTTTTATGCGGGCAATTGTTTTTTAGATTAAGGCATTCGGATAAAGCATATGCTATTAGAACCAATTATACGATTCGATCAAACCGAGAATGGATTGAATTAAATAGACAAAATAGAATACAAAAAAAAAAATTATTATTAAAAAATGTCAATAATACTTCACACATTTTAGAAGAAGTCGAAGGTTTCGATAATGTTCACAAAATTATAGTATAAATAATATATATATGCCTGATGACGTTCACGTTTGTCGAGATATTAATAATAAAATAGATAGTTGTCAAGATTATGGAACACCGTGTATAGGCGAAGGCATGGGTGGACACCCAGGAAGTTTTACAGATATATATGTAAAAGATGGAGATAAATGTTTGACAGCTTGTGGTAAAAAAATAGAATCAAAAGATTCATATATTGAATATAATTTCTATATGAATTTATTTGATAACACTAAGAATTTACCTGAATATTTAAAAAAATTTAGAGAATTTCTTCCAAAATTTTACAGGAATGATTCATGTAAAAAAGAATGGGAAGAAGGAGAACAATTTTGGTTGTGGGGACCAGAAAAAAAAAGAGCTAATTATTTTGTATTTGAAAATATAAAATCAAGTGTGGGTAAAAATGCAAAAACATTGGATTTTAAATTGGGCAAAAAAACAGCATTTAAATTCGATAAAGGTTCTTTCGGTAATGTAAGACACATAATATTAGACAGTGATATGTCTCGTTCCAAAAGTCAAGGATTTAGATTAGAAGGAGCTACCGATGGAAAAGAAATAGTCGAAGAAGCTAAAAAAAATAAAAAAATTAGCGGGTGGTTTCATACAACCCCGCAAGATGTGGGGAAAAAACAAACAAATTCAGCTTTATATACTCTACACGCCAATTTTGTATGGAACAAATTTATCGAAAATAAAGAACAAGCATCGAGTTTAAAACAACAATTAAATGAATTAGACGATAAATTTGTAATGCCTAATATGGAAGCAGAAACAAAAAATGAAGAATCTATTGGATTTATAGGCTCAAGTATTTTAATAGTAAAGGGAGACGGTGGAATTAAATTTAAATTAATTGATTTTGCACATCCATTTTGGTCTCACCCAACTATGTCTAAAAATCAACATCATAAAGAAGTAGTTTTAAATTATAATGAAGGATTAAAAATGTTTATTGAAATTTATAATAAATGGTATAATGATAAATATTTTGATGAACCACCGCCAATGCCCGCTGCTCCCCCTGCCCCTGTTCCTACTGTCCCTGCCCCTGTTCCTACTGTCCCTGTCTCTGCTCCGCCTCCTTCTGTTCCTAGTCCCGTAACCCCACCAGTAGGCGGAAAAAGACGAACTAAAAAGAAAAAAAGACGCAAAAGAAAAAAAAGAAAAACAAAACGTAAACGTAAACGTAAATAAATTGAATTAAATAAACTTAAATTTAATTCAATTATAAATACAATATGCCATTCAACATACAAATCAAAACAGAAAAAGACACCACAACAGATTTCAATGAAGAAATCTTTGGGGATTGGGGATTTCCTTTATCCATTTTCCAAAAACATGCTATCACAGCATTACACGAGAATAATAATGCATTGATTACGGCATTTACAGGTAGTGGTAAAACATTACCAGCCGAATGGGGAATTAAACATTATACTTCATTGGGAAAACGTGTTGTATATACCAGTCCAATTAAAGCATTGAGTAATGAAAAATATTTCGATTTATCTTCTAAATTTCCAAACATTTCATTTGGATTAATTACAGGAGACACCGAATACAATAAAAATGCTCAAGTTTTGATTATGACGACGGAAATTTTCAGAAACAACTTATTTAAAAAATTAGCAATGGAAGAAGATACAGAAAAAAATATATTGCTTGATTTCGAATTAGACATTAAAGATTTAGCTCTTGTTGTCTTTGACGAAATTCATTGGATAAATGATAAACATAGAGGTGGAGTATGGGATGAAACCATCATGACATTGAATGATAAATTTGAATGGGTTCAAATGTTGGGTCTATCAGCAACTGTAGACAATCCTAAAAAATTATGTAAACGATTAAGTAAAAATAGAGACGTATGGTTGTGCCCAAACAACAAACGTGTTGTACCATTAGAACACTTCACATTCATTACAGCACCCGATTCAACAGTAAAAAAAATGAAACTTAAAGAAAAAGATACTGTAGAAGAAGTATTTGAAAAATTTGTTTCTATAAAAAGCCCTGAAGGCAAGTTTGATGAAGAAACATACCATAAATTGAAAAAGGTATTGCCTATCATAGCAAATAAAAATTCGTGGATCAAACCACAATTTGTAATTGAAAGGGTTTTGACAAAATTAAAAGCAAATGATAATCTACCAGCATTATTATATGTATTTTCAAGAAAAAAATGCAATGAAATAGCAAAACAAATATCAATTGGTTTGTTTGAAGAGGATTCCAAGACACCAGCCATTATTCGAAAAGAAGCCAACACTATTTTGAGAAAAATGCCAAATTTCAAAGAATTAACAGTCTTACCTGAATATGAAGAAATCATGAGATTAAATGAAAAAGGTATTGCCGTTCATCATAGTGGAATCAGTAAGCCATTCAGAGAAATGCAAGAAATACTTTTCAAAAAAGGATATTATAAATTATTGGTCGCTACTGAAACAATGGGTGTTGGTGTAGATATGCCTGTTAGAACTGTTATTTATTTGTCTCTATTGAAATTTGATGGAAATACATTTCGTTATGTTCATCCTCACGAATATGCTCAACAAGCAGGTAGAGCTGGTAGACGAGGTAGAGACACAAAAGGTAGGGTCATTCATCTATTGAATTTATACGATAGTCGGAATAATATGCCATCAGTAGGTGAAATGCGACATATTCTAACTGGTGGTCCCGCTCCTATGAAAGCGAAATTTAATATAGACTTTAATCTAGTATTGAGATTGTTAAATGCTGGATACACGAAGGAACAAATGATACAATTTATAAAAAATAGTATGTTAAATGATGAACTAGAAATGGAAAGACAAGGTATAGTAGAACAAATAGTTAAATGCCACGAAGAATGTGATAAATATAAAAACAACTTGAAATATTTAAGAACCAAAACAGAAGTTCTTGAAAATTATAAAAAATTAAAAAAGGATTATGAAGCAGCAAATAAAAAGAAAAAGAAAAAAATAGAAAGAGAAATTTCACATATTGAAATAGGCAACAAATTCTTAAAAGAAGATTTCGTAAAATTTCAAAAACCCGACGAATTACAAGTAGAAATTAAAAAATTAGAACAACAAAACGATAATGTGATTCATTATATTGAGAATGAAGTGCAACAGTATATCGATATATTGAAAAATGAATCGTTCGTAGAAAACGTAGATGATACCTTAACTATACTTGAAAAAGGTAGACTAGCTGTTAATCTACAGGAATGTCATAGTCTTGTAATAGCAGAATTTGTCCACGATTATAAAGATTTAGTAGATAAATTAGAACCCAAAGATTTCGCTGTATTGTTTAGTGTGTTTACCAACATTCGTGTTGCCGAAACAGAAAGGAAACGATTGAACAATTTAGATATTACAGAAAATAGTCATAACAGTATTAGAAAAATAAACAGTTTACTAGATAAATATTATGATATAGAAACACGTTATCAAACCAGTTTCACCAGTGAATACGAAATACAATACGACTTATGTGAAATTATTCAAGATTGGGTAAATGCTGAGAATGATGATCAGTGTAGGCAAATATACTCGAGAATATTATCAAACGATATCTTTGTCGAAGAATTTATAAAAGCAATACTAAAAATAAACAATATTGTGAAAGAATTTGAAAAAATATGTTTAGAAGAAAATCATTTAGAATTGGCATCAAAAATAACTAAAATTCCTCGGCTATTGATAAAATCGGTGGTGAATGACGATTCACTTTATCTACAATTGTCATAGACATGTTATAAATATAATTGATTTAAAAAATATTTTTTTATATTAATGATGAGGCGTTTAAGAAACGAATCTAAAAAATGGGGCGAATTTAATTCGAAAGGCGACAGACAAATTTCTTTAGATTTAGAAAGCAATACCGTTCACATATTCTATTTAAATATATCTAACTTTAAAAACGTGTTATTTACCATAAAAGTACCTGGCGAATATCCATTTAAAGCACCAAAAGTATTTATATCAACTGGTGCACACGAAGAACGACACATTATGCAATTATACAAAATGACGCGTTTGGGTCAAAATGAATTAGAAATTTTAATGCCTAACATGAAATGTTTGTGTTGTTTTACTATACTGTGTAATGATAAATGGGGTCCTATGAAAAATATACTAGACATATTAAAAGAAATAGAATATTTTCTCGAATTGAGAGACCGCATTCGAAGTAGAGTAACCGTAAGGGTTTTCCAACGCCACGAATCCGGTCTCCCTGCTGTGCTATGGAACGAGATTATAAAGTTTATTTGATTGATTAATTTGATTTAAACATTATTTATTATATTTAATTATAATGAGTTTGTATATGCAAATGCGTAGAGATTTTCCTTATTGTTTATCAATTAAGGGAGATGAAGTATATTTTATTAATAGGGATTATGAATATATTGGATACAATACAAAATGTTTATCTGATATACGAGAAGATTGTGATGATTTTGAACGAACTTATATATATAATGATGGTTCAAAACCGTTTGATCATGATGGAACCCCAATTAAAAAAAACTATAATAATGCCATTGATAAAATACAACAGATTTGTGGATTTAAAACAGTGAAAACTCCCGAGTATGATTCCAGCTCCTGGGGAAAAATTAGATGAAAATAATTAAAATATAAATTGAATTTAAAAAACCTTTTTTTATATTCAATTATTACAAACCATCATGTCAGCATTAACAATCGAAACGCGTCCAGAAATGAAATCAGTAGGGACACAGTATTGCTTCGGTGAACCTTGCAACAACGCATTAAATACCGGGGTATGTGGGAATTTACACCAACAACACCCTAAGTATCGATTCAATCATGTTCCTGAAAATATACATCAAAAAGAAACTCTCTGTGGACCTCTTAGTTGGAAAATAGAAAATCATATTGTAAGAGAATCATCTAGCGAAAGCGACGAATTAAGTGATGAAGAAGTTCACGATTTAGCACCCGGAAAACTAATTAGGTCGTGTAAAGACAGTTGCTGGGCATATGGACACAACATATTAAAAGCGTGTGGTAGAAAAAGATTAAAAGATATACTTGTTGATACACACGAAACTATTATAGATGAAAAAATAGTTGGTCATTGGCATTATTTAGTAATGTCTCTGTATCAAAACGACACATTAGAATACGCTCACGTATCTGTTTATATACCCGGATCGAAACATAGAAAAGACATATGCGAATATGTATTGAGAAATCGATCTTGTATAAAAAAAATAGATTTCAAAACACAAGAAAGTATTGACGATTTAATAAGGAGACACTATGTAAACTAAATATTAAAAATAATTTCAAACTATAAAATTTTTTTATCAAATTGAAGTTGTTTGTGTATTACATGTAAGAACTATAAAAACAAACAAACAAAAATTACAAACTTACCAAGCTTACACAACACTAAAACAAAACAATTATGACTGATTATTTAGATATGGTTCAAAGAAAATCTGCTGTTGATCAAGCAATGGATGTATGGAAAGAACGTCGTGCCGCTGAATGGAAACTTCGAGATGACAATTGGGAAAAAGAATATGATGCTCGCATAGCCAAAGAAGAACGTGAGGAAAAAGAACGTGAAGCACAAGAAAAAGAACGTTTAGCATTGATGACTAAAGAGGAAATAGAAGCCGAACAAAAGGAATTTGAAGAACGTTGGTCCGCTGAAATGGAAGATTCTGATTCTGACGACAGTGATGATGAGAGTGATTATGATGAAGAGGAATTAAACAATGAATGGTTTAAAGATTACAGCGACCTCTCACCTGAGGAGAGAAAGGCTAAGGAATGGGAGGACTATAAAAAAGACTCAAAAGAATGGCGCGAAAAACGCACCAATGAGGTTTGGAATGCTATGCTTTACTGTAGTTGGTCACAACTTCGTCGCTATAGAAGTGAATTAGGTCTGTCTAACGAAAACTTTATGGCTGATACATTTCTATAAATTAAATTGAATTTAAAATATAGAAAGTTATAACTAACAAACACAAATATGTCAAAAAAAGCAAATCAAACAGGAAGGAAAAAAGGTAGCGATAAACGCAAAAATACCTTTAAAAAATATGGTAAAAACACCAAACGCGGAATACGTATTAAACAGGCAGACTTAGAAAACAAGGATGCTAACCACAAATTAAATCAAAACAAATCCAAAACAAAAAAATAAAAAATATAAAAAGAAAACAAAATATTAAACTTATATGTCTCGTCCCACATCAAAAAAGGAGAGTAAAGAATTACTCAAATTTTTTAATTCAGTAAAACACAAAAAGGAATTCGATAATGAATTGGAAATTATTACTGTTGTTTTTTATATTTATGTCATCAGTATTATCTATATTTTATATAAAATGTTTTCTGTATTTTTTTAATTTTTAATATAAATAAATATTATAATATGCCTTATTCAAAGGGAAGAAAAAATCGTAGAAATAATGTAAGAATAGTAAATGCTTTACACGATTCAAAGACATCGTGGAAACCTATGATGTCTGGTTTAGTAAATAATATGGGAAGAAGAAGAGTATTTAGTAATGCTGTAAATAGTAAATGTGGGTTCGATATGGATGCATGGAGAAAAAAACAAAACCCCGCTGGACGAAACAGAGAACGTTTATTTATTGAAAATACTAAAAAAGAAAACAACAGAACTATGGTTGAAACTAATTTGACGTCTAGCCAAATTATACACGATATTAATTCGATTAAAATAACAAACAATAAAGAATATTATTCATTTAATAACAATAAAAGTTATTCAATTATATATTTATCACAAAATTCATTCGATAAAGGAACCGTTCGTATAACAAAACCTGGGCATTATATATTAAAAGAAAATATAACATTCCATCCTAACCCAGATAACGATTTCCAACCTAACATATCATCCATTAGAAACGGACAATATCCCGTAGGAAAAGATGGTGCTTATCATTTAGGATTTTTTGCTGCCATTACAATAGAAACCAAAGATGTAATATTAGATTTAAATGGTTTCACTATCAAACAATCAAGAGAACACAATATCCAACAAAGATTTTTTTCTACAATAGAATTGGCAAATGCCCCTTTTATACCAAAACAAGGACCTAGTTCTTTTTCAAATAAAGATAATTATATAGCAGCAAATAATGTTCTCATTAAAAATGGAAAATTGGGTTTATCATCGCATCACGGTATACACGGTAATAATATGAGTAGAATTGTTTTATCAGATTTAGTTATCACAAATTTTGAAGTTGCGGCTATTGCCATGAATGGTGCAACAAACAGTATCGTAAAAAATATAAAAATAAACGGAATATCGCAAGATATCCCATTATTATCAACATATTCACAAGGTAGATTTATAAGAACATTTTTAAAAAAAGTAAAAAAAGAAAATCCAAATGCTTCACTTAATGTATATTCGGGGCATAAATCCATAGACGATATTATCAACGAATTAAATGCATCATTAGATTATACTAAAAATGAAGTTCTGAATAATAGAGAACTATCCAAAGATAATATATTTAAAAATGAAAATAAATTATATGATGGTAATGCTTACGGAATTGTTTTAAATGTTAATGGAGTTGTTATAAATAAAATGATAACTGAAAGAACAGACACCATGAAAGGCAATGAAAACATTTATTTAGAAAATATTGATATTGAAAATATTATTACCGAACCTGTAGAAATTGTAGGACTATCATTAAAAAAAGAAGTAAATCCCAGTAAAGAAAAAATGCGTGCGTTTATAGTTGAAAATAGTCCTGCTTATGGTGGAAAATCACAAGTTGGTCCAATAGGAGATGTTTTCGAAATTGAAAAAACTATAACTGTAAATAATAGATACAAAGAAAATGTTTTATCAAATGCCCAATTAATAATTTCAAAATATATCAATGATGAAAATAACGGAACGAGTAATATTATACCAGAAATTATAAATTGGGTTGAAAATGGAACTTCGTTAATTACGGAAATGAATAAAAGTGATATAGGTTTTACTTATGGTGGTGATTCTATGGGACACCACATGAAAGGTAATATTGGATTATTTATTTCAGGGGGTAAAGATATATCGATTAAAAATTTAAATATAAATGGGGTTATATCAAAAGGTAATCGTGTAGGAAATTCAATATCGCATACCAGTGATAATATAGATAAAAAACTAGGTTCGACTGCGTGTGGGTGTTGTATAACAGCATCTAACAATATATTTATGGAAAATGAAAAAATTTATAATATTGTTTCTCAAGACGGCGACTCAACAGAAACCAAAGAATTAAATAGCTCTATCATACATTTATAATTGTATATCTACACGAATTTTTTGTTTTAATCTTATTTGGTCTATAAATACATATATCTTAAATTTCTGAAAAGTAAGATTTTTCATATCATATCGACAAGTAAATCTATTTGACATTTTTAATTCTGGTATATAAACCATATATTGATATAACTTATCATTTCTTACTAATTTATCAAATATAAATCCATCATAAACCTTACTTAATATTTGTTCGTCATTCATACATATATTAAGCAGTGAACAATCGTTTTGAACTTTTCGTATCGACCGCATAGTTTTATTTATATATTCTAATGCAGAATTATTTGTCCATTTGTCATAAAATATTTTAGTATTTGTATTATATTTAAATAAACCCAAACAATCTTGTATTTCTAACATTGTCAATAAATCTACCAACCTTCTTATAGGACTAGTAATATGAACGTATGCATCCAAATCAAGCATGTCGTGGGATTCTAACTTATCGAACGTTGTATATCTACCACCAAAACTATTCCACATTTTCAAAAACTTTCGTATTTCTTGCGGTGCTGCTTCAGGAGCTTCAAATGTATCTTTATATTTGGCACTTCTATAAATACCGCGTTTATGTTTTACTAATTCCTTGGCAGAAATATAATTCATAAATATCATTAAATATGAAACCAAATCGTGGCTATCGGTAATATGATCTGTGTATTTATGTTTTTTATTTAATTTTTTTATCAAACATTCTAACTTTTTATAAGGTGCAAAATTCAATTGTTTTTCACTATTATATACAAAATTTTCTTTTAATATTATCGATGTATTCAAAAATTTATAACTTTTTAATTCAAGCGTTTCATTGTCGAATTCAATATCTAGTGTAAACGCATATCTAATTTGACCCTTTACTAAACTACATAAAGCATCAGATAACATGGTCGGCAACATAGGTCTTTTTCTATCGGGCAAATATATAGTTGAAATTCTTTGCGAAAAAGCGTCCCATAAATCCATAATATCTAACCAGAAAGATACGTTGGAAATATAGATACTTATAATCGTTGATTGCTCCAGTTCTTTATAACTAAATGCATCATCAAAATCTTTACTACCCTGTGGATCAATTGCAAATACACAGACATCATGTCGTATTTCAGGGTTATATTTTTTCTGGATTTGTTGAATAAAATAATCAGAAGATTTTTCTCTTAACTTTCTCATTGCTGCTTTTTTAAAATAAGTTAAAGATGCATATAAACTTTTACAGTACAGATTATATTCATAAAAACTATTCAACTCCGTAACATTACCTAATGTTTGAACAATTGTTCCTGTTGGAAATGTATCCACCCAATTCGAAAATTTAAAGATTATGTATTTATTATATTTGATTTTATTAAATTCCTTTTTTCTTTCTTCGTATGGAACTAAGAAGAAAGGTAGTCTTCTATCATCCGGAATACATTTATACAAGAACTTATTTTTATATTTACCATATTTTTTATCCCCTTCTAACACTAACACTCCAGGTATATATTCTACATTTCTTACCGAAGAATGTAATAATTTGGCATTATTACCTTCTAACAAAAAGACATCCTGATTAAACAATCTTTGTTCTACCGGATTTATATTAGGTTGAATCTGACAACTCCCCAATGTCATTGCATCGAAAAATTCAAAGTTCTCATATTTGCCATCCGAAACGTATATCTTAAAACTCATAATTATAAATTAATATTGTACATTATTATAATAAATATATTAATATCAATTTAAATCAACTAACGATACAATTTTTTTCTTCATTACGCATCTCCACCATCCTTTTCATCTGTATTTGCATGCGCCTATTTTGTATCATTAATTTTTCCATCTGAGAAGCCATTTTTATTTTTTTATTTACATTTTCTTGTATGCTATTTCTGAACATTTCATTATCCGCCGCCAATCTTTTACTTTTTTCTTCAAGTTCTCTGCTCCTTTTTTCTATTTCTTTTTCTCGTTTGATATGTTGTAATTTCAAAAGTTCTTCCTCTCTTTTTCTCTCCAACTTTTCTCGTTCAATCCTTTCAAAAAACTCTTTCTCTTGCTGTTGTATTTTTTGTATTTTTAAATCATGTTCTCTTTTTAATTCTTCTGCTTTGATTCTATTTTTATCTAAACGTATTCTTTCTTGCTTTTCCCACGATTCTGTCATCAATTCCCATCTACGCTGTTGAATTATCTTATTTTTCATAAATATTCTTTGTTTTTGCGCTCTATAAAAATATTGTATTTTAGATACACACCTTATTTTATAATCTAATTTATTTTTCTTATACCATTTCTGTATTACTACAAATTTTTTTAATATATTCTTATATTTATTTCTAAAAACAACCATTCTAATATTTTTTTGTATTATAATACTCGATTTCGTTAATATTAAAAAATACTTTTTTTTTTTTGCAATACACATTCTAGAAAAAGATTGTAATTTTATAATGACATTCAAAATATATCGATATGTTTTTTGTATATAATATTTTCTCCAATTTTTTTGTATCAATATGATGCTATCATTAATCGCATCGTTTCTTTCATCCTCCAAAAAATCATATGCATCGTTTTTTAAAAAAATTTTTGTTTTCCCCATTTCAAAAGATTCACCTTCGACATTTTCTTCCAAAAAACATAGCTCATTTTTTAGAAATTTTTTTATTACACTATATCTTTTTTTAAAATTATCTTTTAAAAATCTAATTGGATAACCTGCCCTCGAAACCTTTATAGCAGATAAAACACCGCTATATTTAATCTGTTGATTTACACGAATTCTATCAAATACATCACAAACATTATTGTCATTTGGTTTAATACATCTTATATAATATGGCGTTGTTTCACCTATTAACTTCATCAATAATGCCAATTGGTTTTTAAATTGTATTGCTACAGATTTGGCTTTTATTCTTGATGAAATTGTCATAGTCGTTTTTGTAATATCAATGGAATTTAAAATATCTAATATTTTTTCATTTACATGATCCAAATTTTTATTTCGAAATCCAATTGTATTATATTCTACATTTCCGGCATAATGAGAAATAATAAATTTTTCAGAAGCAAATTTCTTGTTTTTTTTTAAATATTCATTTGTATCATATTTTTTTAAAAGTTTATTTGTAAAACCAATATCGGTCCCTCTTGATAATTTACATTCTTCATCCAACATTTTCAAAATACCACCCTTTCCTTCAATTAAATCCAAACAACCCTTATTATCAGGAAATGTTATATGAGACCAATCAATCCCTTCCGTTTCATATTCCTTTTGTTCCAGTTTAAATATATAATTATTAAATTGTTCTTGCAAATTTTCATTTGTATAATTTATACAAAATTGTTCAAAAAAATTATTTTCAAACGATTCAAATCCAAAAATATCCAGTATACCAATAAAAGTCCCACAATCACATTTTAAATTCATATTAATTATTTTAACAATATAATTAAATGTATTTTCATACAATTTCATGATCAATGAATTTCGACATTTTATTGTATTTTCTTTATTTAATTTTATTTTTATAATCTCATCACGAGTTTTCATAAATCTATAAGATATTGATTCTATTAAACATTCTTGTGATATATTTAATAACTTCGAAACATATTCTAATTCTTCGCTATTATTTATATTACCATCATCATCAATAATTATGTTTCCCATATGCAAAACACTAGATACAATACCCAATATTTTATCAACAATATCATCATCAAATCCCATTATTTTAAAAGCTTTCAATAGTGTATCAAAATCCTTTTTGTCATCTACACCTTTACATTCAATATATCGATTGTTTAAAAACGCGTAATCTTCAAAATTTTTTAAGTAATATTTCGATTTTAATTTACTATTTAATAATTGATAGAATATATGAAAATTTCTTTCCTTGTTTTCTTGATGTATTAATCTTATTTTTTCCAATAAATATGTTTCTATATTACATCCAACTATAGAATAATCTTTTATTTGTATTTTTATAAATTTACCAAATCGACTCGAATTATCATTCCTCAATGTTTTTGCATTCCCAAACGATTCTAATATTGGATTAGATTGTACAACCATGTTTTCGATAGTGCTTTTATTTTTACTTAAATTCGTCAAATATTTTATTATACAACGGGTTGAATATGTTTTACCAGACCCACTTTCTCCACTAACCAAAATAGTTTGATTTTTATGAAATTTCAATAAATTTTTATAGGCATCATCAGCAATTTGATATAAATGCGGTTTCAAATTTTTAGAATTGTTTTTATACGCGGAAATTATATCATCCGTAAATAAATCTAAATTTTTAAAAGGATTCAAAGAGATTAAAATTTTACCTGTATATGTATAAATAATATCATCATTGTATCGAATATGTATAGCTTGCAAAATAGATGGTTCGTTTAAATGTGGTATATCCACTAAATTATCTGTTTTTAAATTTTCTATATTATTATGTTTTTCATAATTGGAACATTCAAAACTTTCTCCACTAATTGATATCAAATAATTATTATTGGAGAGATTTTCACTTAATAATTCCCCTTCTAACCATTCATTTTTTATTTTTACCCATACTATATTTGAATTCATAATATTAAATACAAATATTATAAATTTTTAATTAAAGCCAATTGCCCTCCAATAACATCATTAAATTATCTCGTTCATAATTATTATTACTACACCTATACCGATTTAATAATTCTTTTTGAAAAATATGAAATTTCACAGTTTTTTGAAAAAAACTTTCATCATTCAACAGTATATAATTATTAATACGTTTATTTATACGTGTCCTTAATGATTTATTAAAAATTTTTGAAACGGTTTTTATATTAATAATATCATACGATAATAAATCTAAATAACAATAAATATTAATTAAACAGTCATCAGGTATACAATTCATATATTATTTATTTTTATTATTTTCTAGCTCAGTATTATTTTCTACTTTATTAAACGTTTGTAATTTAATATTTTGATTTTGTAAAACACTTTGAATTAGTCGTGGAGATATTGCTAAAAAATTCATATATGTTCTATATTTGAAACTACAAATACTGGATAATTCCTCGTATTGAATTGTGAACCACCAATAAGAAGGTATAAATATTATGGTCCCTTCATTTAATTCAACATCCAATACTTTTATTTTATCATAATTACCCTTATATTTATCTTGTATATTCCATAAATTTAATGGAGACGAAAATTCAAAATTATCATAATCATGAGTTTCATATAAATATTTAGAATATTGTGGTGGTATTAATTTTATTTTAATTTTACCACTAGTGACATAATAATAATTTCGGTAATTTAAATTATACCTTAATGGGGTGTGTGAATCTATTGATCCAGATAAAAAATCATACATACACTTTGCTACGAACGGTGGTCTTAAAAAATAATCATTATATCTCAAAATCTTTACCACACAAGTTTCTTCTAAAAAATCTTCATTTTTTTCAGTAATATACTTTTTTTCATTATCATTTTTAAATAATTCTATAGATTCTTTTAATAATAAAGGAACAAACTGCTCAGTTTTTTGGTCTGTATTATTAATATCTCTTATAGATATTTCAAATGCATTATATTTATCATCCAAAGAGGTCAATGAACAATTGTCAATCAACTGGGTATTATACATATCGAAAATAACAGGTTGTCTTAAATTACATATTTCTTCCAATTTATCTTTAGAAGGACTTTCAATGGTATATATTTCTAAATCACTACTGGTTTTTAAATGATAAATTATATGCAAATATAAAAATAATACTATACAAAAAATGATTATTCCTAGAAAATATTCATACATTATTAATAGTATTTTAGAAAGGAAATTTTTATTTTTTCCGTATAAAATATATATATAATGGACCAAATCATAAAAATAAACAATTTTACTATAATATTTAATAAAACAGATTCAGACACAACTATGGTTGAAGCATATATAAATAATGGTGCTATATATGAATCTAAAGACAATGTTGGTATTTCACATTTACTTGAACATATAGTATGTGAAGGGTGGAAAAAATGTAATGGACCGTGTTCTGTATATTGGAGTAAAAGAGGTGTTCAAACAAATGCTTCCACAGGACAAACATATGTTAATTATTTTATGCACGGATTAAAAAAATATAGTGTCGAAATGATGGAATATATTGCGGGCATTTCTATGAAACCATTAATGACAAAAAGAAGATTACAAAAAGAAAAACTTGCTGTTAAAACGGAATTAAATATGCATAAAACACAACCAGAATTAGAATTATACGATGAATTAAATAAACTTTTGTTTAATATTTCCGGACTACAATATCAAGATGATTTAGATGTCCAATTGAATTTACTAAAATCATTTTCATTGGCTGATATTCGCGAATGGTTAAATAAATATTATATGCCAGGAAACATGGTATTTGTTGTATCTGGCAATATTTCTAAAGCACTTGTTAAAAAAACATTCAAAAGAAAATTAAAAAAATACAAAGGCGATTCGCATATCCAACATAATTTGGACATTTTTCAATTAGGAATTAAGATAAAATATGTAAAAAATATAAAAATGAAAAATTCTAAAATTTTTTTAGCATTCCCCAGTCCTTTATCCCAAAAAGACAAAGAAATTCATTTTATTAAATTATTTGAAAAATTAATCAATAGTGATACCACGTCAATACTGTTTAGACAATTGCGGGAAAAAAAAGATTTGGTTTATAACATCGGCATAGAAGAATCCGTTCATGGATACGGTTCCTACATATTAATAAAAACACAATGTGAAAATAAAGATATTGTAAAAGTAATTAATACTTGTTTAGATGTATTAAAAGATTTATCAACCGGAAAACTAGAAAAAGAAAAAGTTAACCATATTATAGAATTATATTTAGTTGAATATTACAATACCTGTAAAAATAATACCAATATTAGTTCTCTATTAGGTGAACAATACATTAATCAAATAAATAATATCGAGAATGCAACTATTTATACATACAAAGAAATAACAGAAATATTAAAAAATATTAATTTTGATGAATTTATTACATTCATAAAAAAATTGTTAATATTTGCTAATTTAAAAATAGTTTATCAAGGTAAACAAGAAGTGGCTAATCTTCAATCTTTGGTGCAACAAAGAATGTAATATTATTCGATTCATCCATTGTTGTATCTATTTCTTCTTTTTCGCCTTTAGTTGCTTTATCCATCCAACTAGACAAAGAATACGAAATTCTCAATGGCAAATTTTCAGATATACTCAATATCAAACATCTATTTATTTTTGAAAATTGGCAAATATTTTTTAAATATTCCACTGAAAACAGTAAATTTAAATTCAAATTATCCAAACAACACCATTCTATCATATCTTCTTCTTTTATATTCACTATCATAGAACCAGTTGAAATACCACTACCAGTTAAAGTAAATACAGAGTCATCTTGATTATTTACACAATTCATTCTAATATCTTCGCCAAATATAGAAAGCTCGTTAATTAATTCTGTGAATTTATGAGAATCAATGGTAATATCAGTATCATAATCAGCAGCAGGTACTTCTAATCGTTCTTCTTCTAAAGTAATTAAAGGCATCTCAAAATTCTTATCGATATTATTTTTTCCCCCAGTAAACTGTAAACATAATCTATCTTTTACTTGAGATATAATAATTTTCTGCCCTTCCTGCAAGCAATCAATACATTTAAACAACAACTCACAATTCACACCAATAATTTTATCTCTTTCACAAATATATTCCGCAAACCAGTCATTTGACAATTTTAATTCGAATAATGATGTATGACAACTAGTCATACCTTGAATATATAATCCAATATCATTCAAATATAAATTTACATTTTCACATAAAGATTTTGCATGGCGAAATATTGTAGCAAATTGTTTCACTTTTTCTTTTTTTTCTATAATAAATTTCATTTTTATAATACTAAAAATGAAATTTATTAAATCAATTTAATTTTCTACTATCTCCAACTCTATATTTTTATCATCAGGTGAATTGTCTTGACCCGACTCCAAATCATCCAGAGATATTGATAATGTAGAACCTACTTTTTTTTCTTGTATATCTTCACTTACAACATTTTTTATGTTTTCAACATTTAATGAATCGGTTTCTTCTTTATAAAATAATTTATCTTTATTTTTTTCATATTCATTTGTAACAGCAACAACTTCTTTACTATAATTCATTTGACTAATTACGGATTTTATAACATTCATTTCATCTACAATATCATTATTTTTATTCAAAACGGTTTTTGTAAATGTATTTAATGAATTTTGTATACTTAACGCGAAATTATCAAAATCATTTTTTTTTACAACATCACTATTAATATTTTGTAGTAAACTATTTATATCACCAGCATTAGCGTTATTCAATATACCTTCATTTATACTATTATTATTAACATCTTTTATATTTTCTTCGTTAATCGCCACATCACCAATCGAGTCATTTATGCTATTTATATTTATTGAATTTAACTTTGCTTCAAATTCTTCATTAAATTCTTTTATTCTAACTTCAATGATACTTTCAATTTTAGTATTTAATGTTGATTCTAAATCATTAAATCGTTTTAATAATCTTGTAAGCAATTCATCATGTTTTTTTATCACAGTTAATAATTGTTGGTTTTGATTAGTTTGATTTATTTGTTGTTGGGGTTGTTGTGTTTGTGATGATACTATTCTTCTACCCGCATATATCGAACCACCACGCTGTCCATTAGAAGTTGTTTTACGTCTTTCAAATCTAGACATATTATAAATTAATTTATTATTTATTATTTAAATTCTACTTATATATATTATATTATCATTTCCATTTTAATAGAAGGATGATATTTATAATCTTTTATGAAAAAATCTGATACAATATAATCATCAATATTTGTTCGCTTATTCAATTGTAAAGTAGGAAATGGATACGGTGTTCTAGACACTTGGTGTTTTAGTTCTCCCAGATGTTCTTCATAAATATGAGCGTCCCCTATATTATATATAAATTCGTGTGCTTCCAAATCACAAATATCTGCTAACATATGAGTTAAAAATGCGTAAGAAGCAATATTAAATGGGACACCTAGTGCTATATCAGCACTACGTTGATATAAAGAACAACTTAATTTTTTTTCGTTAGAGACATGAAATTGCATTAGAATATGACAAGGGGGTAATGCCATTTCGTCAAGTTGTTCTGGATTCCAAGCTGTTATTATATTTCTTCTAGAATAGGGGTCATTTTTTAATAATTCTATACTATTTTGCAATTGATCAATCCCCATATTTGTATAGTCTACATTACAATTACTATATTTTGCATTATAAAAACGCCACTGATGACCATAAATTGGACCCAAATCATTTTCTTTCAAATGATATAATCCTCTACTATCTAAAAAATCACGTGTTGCATTACCATTCCATATCTTAACATTTTGTTTTTGTAGATTTCCATTATTAGTATCACCATTAATAAACCACAATAATTCCTTTAGGCAAACTTTCCAAGGCATTTTTTTGGTTGTTAAAATGGGTATAATATTATTATCCAACGAATACCTCATTTGAACACCAAATAAAGATTTTACGTTGCCATTTCTACCAGTACAAATTTTATTATTAATTACTCTTTTTATTAACTCAAGATATTGTTTTTCTTGATGCAACATTTTTATATATATATTATTATTTTTTTAATTTCTTTTTATAATTCATATGAGCACACCCGGTGAAGTAATGCAAACAGGAGGGGGTAATACATTTATCAATCATGTTTTTAATTTTGACAATGAAACCAAACACTCATTAATGAATATTACCCAATACATATGTTTAGCAATAATCCCTTGTTCTATTATAAATCATTTTATCGATAATATTATACCAGAACCAGATGAAAGTAAGGGAAATATTGAAATGACAGCCGAAGTTTTAGGACATTTTATAATGGTATTTATTACTATATTATTTGTCCATAGATTAGTTACTTATATTCCAACTTATAGCGGACGAACATATGACAGTCTTAATTTGATTAATTTAATACTAGCTGTTATAGTTATATCTTATGAATCCAATAATAAAGCTGGAGCAAAAATTAAAATTCTTTTAGATAGAGTTCAAGAATTATGGGAAGGTAAAGCCAAACAACCAGAAAAAAATAATGGCGGAACAGCCAATCCTAATGTAGTTGTTTCACAACCTATATCTGGTTTACAACAACCAATTCCTACACACCAGTCCAGTAGAGCAGATTATGTTCAAGTAAATAATGCTATGAAACAACCAGCACAACAACAACAACAACAAGAAACTATGCAAGGTAGTATGGGCGGAATGAATACACCTTTATTTAACGAACCTATGGCAGCCAATGGAGCGTTGGGAGGTGGTTTCGGAAGTGCATTTTAAATTTATAATCTAAAATGGAAATATTAATAAGTTTATTTATTAAATAATTTTATTAATCCTCAGTGTTTTCCAATTTCATTGCTTTTTTCAAACTTGTTTTTGCTGCTAATGTTTTTTTAAATTTTTCAACTACACGTTTATGTTCTTTCGGATTTGTCGAATTACCACCAATAGCATGAATTATACTTTGCCATTCTTTTAATAATTTTGGATTATCTAGATAATTGGGATGCAACTGTTCCCAAGCACCCAATTCGTGTATTTGTATAGTTGATACATTAGTCAACACTTTATCTACCTGTTCACCACCCTCATCTTTCATCCATTTATCATCTTCTTTTACATAAAATTGCATTCGTTTTTTATCACTACAATGTATTGGTCTTTCTTTGGGGTTTAAATCTTCTAATTGTTTTGTAAATATATTTTCAATTCCTTTAATATATCCATTATCCTTTGTATACATTAAATCTTCAATACTACAAGTTAAATTCTTAACAAAATCAGTTAAATTCATTGCATCTTTACAATGCTCGTTTAAATATACATTCACTGTAAGATTTTTATTATTACAATTATTATAATTATTACCCATTTTTCCAATATTTTCTGCGAACTTTTCTTGAGTTTTTTGTTGGGCTTTACATAATTCTAACATTCCTTTCATTAAATTAGATAATTCGCCTTGATCCTCTTTATCTTTGTTTTCTTTGTTTTCTTTTTTAATAACTTCATCGAAATTATTGTTTGATTTGTTTGTATAATTCAAACATTTTTTCTTTTTTATATGATAATGCAGTCCTTGTCGTGTGGTATATTTTTTATTACATCCTGGACATTTAAAAACGGCGGCACTTCGGCTGCACTGCTTTGGCACTTTTTTACAAAGTTTTGACGATAATCGCATGTGTTTTTTAGACTGTAAATGTTTTTCAAAATGCGATTTATGAGACGTATTATAATCACAAGCTCCACAAAAAAAACAATCTGTTAAAAACGGCACCAAATTTACACTTTTGACCATTCTCTTTACACTTTCTTTACATTATATTTTTGTCTCTAAATATTTTTATCAAAATGTCCTATTTTTCATGGATTTAGTTCCTTTTTTAAAGTTCCTTTTTTTCAGCTTACCATAACTTCCCTACATCAATTTTTCAAAAAAAAATGGGATTTACCTAGAACATTGTAGTAATCGCTTAAAAAAAGGCACTAAATCGAGCAGTTTTTTTGTTGTAAACTCTCTCTCATGTACAAAAAATAGACATTTAATAAATGTCCAAAAATGGATTTCCAAAATACTTTTGAGAAAAAAAACGCTCGATTTAGTTCCGTTTTTTTAGTGCCTTTTTTTAGAAATATAATAGATATAAAAACATTCTATATATATATAAAATATTATGGATGGTGACGGAGATCAAAAAATTAATGATTTATTAAATGCTCTGGAAAACGACGGCAATACCAGTATCATGAAATTAAATAATAGAAAAATAAAAACAATAAAAAATAATGTTCTTCAACAATTACCATTGGATGGTGATATTATAAAAACATATCATAAAAAATTAAAAGAATATAGATATTGTGATGAATTTCCCGATATACAAATGGGTTATTATTGTAGATGGATTAATTTAAATAATTCGAGTAAAATCCATTTAACAAATGGAGGTATAATAATAGATATTAAAATGTATGACGATGGATTACAACTTGTTTGCAAAAATAATAGAAACATGGTGATGCAAATAAAATTTAATGAAATAATGTTGTTTCAAAAGCTTAGTAATCAAGAAAAGGTTATTCTAAGTGTTCTTGATTATTTGGATAAATAATTATATAAACATTATATATGAAGCGCATAGCTGTAATATTTGATTTGGATGAAACAATAGGTTATTTTGGAGATGTTGCCGTATTCATAGAAGCATATGAAAAATATAGAAATGTAAGCGGCAATATAAGCGATGAAGAATTATTTATCGTTTTCAATACTATACCAGAACTATTTAGAAAAGGTATTTTTGATATATTTAGATTATTGAGAAATTTCAAAAAAAACAACAACGATAAAAAAAATAGAGATGATAAAATGCGAGTATTGATTTATACTAATAACATGGGTCCAAAAACGTGGGTTTATTCTATTAAACGATATATTGAAGAAAAAATAGAATATAAACTATTTGACCGTGTAATAGCAGCATGGAAAGTAGATGGGAAAAAATATGAAGAAAAACGCACATCTCATGATAAAAAATATGAAGATTTAATCGAGATATCAAATGAATTAAAAAATTATAAAATATGTTTTTTAGACGATCAATTCCATCCGGAAATGAAACATGAAAAAATAGAGTATTTACGATTGATACCTTATAAATATAAATTAACCGATGATGAATTTATGAATAAATTCCTCAATTCTAAATTAATGAAAGACATTGATGACAAGAAAAAATTTAAAGAATTTTGTGAAACGCATTTTCAAAAAAAATTTAACATTATCGATAAAGTCCCAGATAAAAAACCAAAAATGGATAAACCTGAAAAGCTATTCAAGGAAATAAAAGAATTTGTAAAAGCACCAGAAGAAAAACAAGAAGAGCCAATTAAACAAAAACCAAAAAAAACGCGTAGAAAAAGAAGACGGAAAAAACGCACAAAACGTCGTTAATCACTATTAAAAAATATTAATATTGATTAACTTATTGAATTATAATTAATTATTTCTGAACGTTCTGCTCGTTCTTTTGTTATAACACCTAAACCATAACATTCCATACAGGTATCATAATTGCCGTATTTATATTTATTCTGACAGGAATAGCAAAATTTACAAGGCAAACATCCACAACCAGATTGAACTTCTGAAGGAATTAATCCACTACCTTTACACCGCGAACATCTAATAATATTTGGAGCCAATTTATTACACTTGGCTAAGTTGGTAGGTGTTAAATCTTTATACATTGACATATATTTATAATTTAGATATTAAATTATTGATAATTTTATAAGCCAAATTGAATGAAATTCTTTTTCTAGCAATAGAATTACTTTCCCTATAATTAGTTAGAAATAAACTATGATAAAATTTTCTTTTGAATGTCATATAAATATTGAATCTTTCTGATAACAATCGCTGTTGTTCCATTGATAATCGTGGTTTAATTATTAATGTAGCATATGAACGAGCAGTGCAGTTTGGTGTGTTATCGATGAATATGTTTTCATCTTTTACTAAAGATAGGGATATTTTACTATTTAGATTATCATCTATACATTTCAATAACAAATTTGTAATAAAAGGAGTATTTGAAATTTGGTTTTTACTTGTTAATCGTTCTACTTTAATATTAGGATTTTGTTTTAATAAATATATATCTCCACCAATAATATAATTGTTTTTATCATTTAAATTAAATATCAAATTTTTTTTTATAGGATAAATGTTTGTATTAATAGAATCAACTTTATTATCATATATTTTTTCAAATTGAAATGAACATACAGTATATGATGTATCAATAAATACTTTTTCTTCAAATATATTTAGTTTTATTATATTAAATACATTTAAAAATTCTTTACGCAATTGTGCATCCGATTTTCGAATTGAACACCAAAAATTTAGCGGTATGATAATTATACCACCAAGTGGTGGGTCATTGATTAATTGTAAAATAAAACATTTATACAAATCATTGATTTTATATTTATCAAATAAACTTTTATCTGCACATTTATTTCTGGCAAGATATGGTGGATTTGTAATGACAAATTTATTTTTATAACTAGGGGGGTCGAGTAAGGTATCTTTCTTAATGATATCGGGTAATTTAGGGTCTATGTCATATTTTTCAATAACCGTTCTTTTTTTTATATTTTCAAATTTCAATAAATCACAATTACCAGCAAAGGGTTCAATTATATTTACTATATGTTTCGGAATAAATAAATTCTGTAAAATATATTTGTAATTAGTAGTATAAAATTGTCCCAATTGTTGTTTTTTTTTCATAATTAATTTAATAATAATAAATAATTATTAAATCAATTTATTTATTAATAAGTTAATATATCTCTTTGTTTGGTGTATTAGTAAACATACTTTTTTTATAAATATTTAATGTTCTAGCACTAGAATCTGTTGCATCAACGAAATTGGGCATCCAAAAATGAGGTATGTTAGTCTCTTGACCCTTAAAGTATTTGTTGAATACCATTCTATAATGTAGTTGCTCCAAAGTTTTCGGACGATTGTGCTCTGAAATTTTTAATAGCTTACAATGTTTTTCTACATATTTTTCTTCCGAAATTTCTTTTGGAAGGGTAAACAACTTTTTGCAATATTCTTTTATAATTGTATGCCATGAACGAGTATGTTTACTAACACCATCACTGAAAGCTTCTTTGGTTCTATATAAAACCTCGCGTGGCAACAAATTTTCATTTTCGAATGCTTTCCTAAGTAAATATTTTTCACAAACACTGTTTTTTGCGTGAAATCTGAAATCAGGCGGAATGGATAAATATGTTTGAACAAACGACCTGTCTAAAAATGGTGTTCTAGCTTCCAATCCATTACTAGATATACTACGGTCAGACCTAAGAACATCAAAAAAATGTATATTTGATAGTAATTTACGACATTCTTGATCAAATGAAATTTCATCTGGTGCTAACCCCATGTATAAATAACCGCCAGTTACTTCATCACTACCATCACCATTGAAAACAACTTTTGCATCACTATTTTTTTTTATATATTCAGCTATCATCCAATTACCAACACTAGCTCTAACACTAGTTGTATCATACGATTCGATTGTATAAATGACAAATTCTATTGCTTTTAAAAAATCATTTTCTGAGACAACAATGCTATGGTGTTCTGAATCAATATGTTGTGCTACCAATTTAGCATATTTTAAATCTTCGGACCCCTCAAATCCAATACTCCAAGTATGTATCTTTTTATTATAATCACGTCTATATATTTTAGAAACTAACCCCGCAATTAAACTACTATCTAATCCACCAGATAACAAACAACAAATTTCTCTATCAGTATTACATACTCTTTTTTCAACAGCATTTTTTAATGAATTATATATAGTTAAACATGCTGTCTCTTCACTTGTTATATTATAATTAATACTTGCATTTGGTAAAGAAAAAGTTTGTTGAAATGTACTCAATGACCACAAATTATTTTTTTTATTCCATGTAAATGTGGAATAAGTCCCTGGTTGATATTGGTTAATTTTATATACATCACAATCCAATGGGGTATTAATATCAATTAATTGTTTCATTTCAGACGCAAAACCATATGAATCTAACCATGTATGTTGTGTATCATATGGCGTTAAATCATACCCCCGCCAATGCACTTCTTTTTTTTCATTTTTTCCAATATATCGAATACGTGTAAAAAATAATGGTCTAATACCATATGTATCACGTGCGACATACATTTTAGGGTCATTTTTATTTTTAAAATCAAACAGCATAAAAGCAAATACGCCATCTAGTATTTGCAATGTTTGTTTAATACCATATTTTAAATAGGCGTGTATAATTACTTCACAATCTGAATCGCCTTGTGGTGTAATATTCATTGAATTATAAATTTGTTTATGATTATAAATTTCACCATTGCAAATCAAAACAATATTATTAGATTCTAATGGTTGACTTGAATTAGGATCTTCAAAACCATTAATAGCCAATCTATGAAAACCAATATATAAATCATAGTCTTCCATTATTTTTTCAGTTGTTTCTTCAGGTCCTCTCAAATTACCTTTTAAAAAACCATTCCTGATGTTTTTTAAATCTAACCCCTGCCTCTTATGATTTAGAAATGAATATATTCCACACATAATAATATTAGTATATATATATATTTTTTTATGTAGATTTAAAATATAAATTAATATATATATATAAATGGGGACACATATGAATGATGTATATTATTGCAATTTAAAAAGAAATGAATATTTAAATGGTGAGATTTTTATAAGGAATAGAGCCAGTGAAGATTTAGAACAAACATTTTTTGAAGGTCCAGTTCAAACAAGGTATGTAAAATTTCCTATGTTAGACTGTAGGAATAAATCAAGTGTTCCAATTAAGCAATTACCAAATTACAATACGAAACGTCTTTTTAATCCTGGATATAGGGGTGCTTATAGTGGATATAATGTCGAAACCGAATCACAATTAATGAATAAATTTGATGTATTACAAAAATGTACACAAAGAAATTATGTTCCAAGTTCTACAAGTGATTTGTTTCACAATGAATATTTAATTCCTACCAATAAACAACCATATAAACGCACTATTATAGAAAATGTTGAATCTTTTAATCGTTTTAATCCAAATAAATGTGGTGCTGAAATAAATTTAGGTGGTAATGTGTTTAATAATCATACTAGACAACAAACAAAAAATTTAAAGTTTGATTCTATGAAAAAAAATAATTAGACATGTCATAATGGATATTTCTTGTGATAAATTAAATTTATTATATTTAACTAACCAAACATATCAAAATAAATATAATAAATTAGAAAAAGTCAAAACAAACACATCAGCAAAATTCGTAGATGATACGGATATAGAATTTTATAGAAAACGCATATTCCAATTAACAAAAGAATTATTACGAGGTAAAAATATTAATCCATTAATTAACGATAGTTTTAAGAATTTTGCCTCTATTTGTATTAATCATTTTCAATTTGAAGACGCGAAGGAAATATATCAGAAACAATATGAAAATATAAATTTAAAAAAAAAAAATTTAGATTTAAGTTTCAATGAAAAAGAAGTTAATAAATTTATGATGAAAAGTGAAAAACCACAAGAACCGAAGTCAATAAAAGATTTTTTGAATGTAAAGTCAACATATAAACAAAAACGTAGAAAAATACCTATACCAAAAAGAAAAAAGATAGATTTTAAAAATGAGAAGTTTAGAACAAAGGGTATAGAAAATAAAAAATAATCTACCTAAAATATAAGTATGAGTATGAGTTCAAGTCCCAGACACGATGCTGATGATGAAACTTCTTTTGATATTGATGGAGATGATGCTTTTAAAATTGGTGATAAAGTGATTGTTCGTAAAAGTAGAGTCAATAAAGATTCGTTAATCAATAACATTTATATGTTTTATGGGAAGGTGGTAGGATCTACAATGTGTAAACCCGAAAAAGATAAAACGTCTGATCATTATAAGAATTCTTATTGTGTTGAAATTATTAAATATCGTACAAATAAAGACAATTTTAAGGAAGAGCCAGAAATACCCGGTGTTGAATCTAAGTTGATATGGGCACATCCAAATGAAATATTTGAATATTATGGAGAGCAAGTGTCATTGGAATCATTAAAAGATGCATCGAGAATGACAAAATCTTGGCATAGTAATAAAGAATTGAAATCTATGCGGAATGCGCAAGAATTGCGCGATAAATTTGAAAAGGAAAAAGAAAATCAGGATGCATTTGGAAAACAAATAGATGAACTGGGCGGTTTGCTATTTCCTATGGATGGGGGTAGACGTAAACGAAAAAGACGACGTAAACGCACTAAAAAAAGAGGAAGAAAAACACGTAAGAAAAAACGAGAACGTAGACGAACAAAAAAGCTAAGTAATGGAAAAGATGATAGGTGTGCTCCAAAGAAAAAGACGACGTAAACGCACTAAAAAAAGAGGAAGAAAAACACGTAAGAAAAAACGAGAACGTAGACGAACAAAAAAGCTAAGTAATGGAAAAGATGATAGGTGTGCTCCAAAGAACAAGAGTGATAGATTACCATATACTTGTTATACTAAAGAAGATTTGCATAAGTTGAAAAATATTTGGAATTCTAGGCATCCTGATGTGAAAATATTATCAAACGACCCAAAAGAAATATGGAAAGGATTGAAAGTTAATTTAGGCAATAGTTGTAAAAGAGAATCTTGTTGGTTGGACCAACAATTTATAAAGAATAATATAGATAAATCGATATTAAAAAATACTTTTAGACCCCAAAGACCAAAACAATGGAAAAAAAATCCGGATGAATGGTTAAATAGTGTTGATATAATGAAATTTATGAAACAATATGAAAATTTACATAAAGATTTTGATTTTATGGGTCCATCTCCAATAGATTATGATACACATTTAGTATCCGATGAGTGTGTATGGGAGGAATTATGTAAATTTAATTTAAAAAAAATAATTAATTCAGGTAAAACAAAAATAGGAATAATCTTTAATTTAGATCCCCATTTTAAAGGTGGGTCTCATTGGGTAGGTTTATTTATCAATACAAAGAAAAAATGTATTTATTATTTTGATAGCTATGGAGAACGTATACCAAGCAGAATAAATAAATTTGTAAAAACAGTAATAAATCAATCAAGTAATATAGGAAAACAATATAATTTTAAAGAAAATAAAATGAGACATCAGTATAGTAATACTGAGTGTGGAATGTTTTGTTTACATTTTATTAGGTCAATGATATTATATGATAATTGGAAAGAATTGACAACAAAAAAATTAACGGACAAGGAAATGTTAAGATTAAGAAAAGTATATTATAATCCATAAAAAATATAAATATTAATTTATATTTTTTATATAATGACTAACATTTCTTCGAAAGAAAATATGAATGTGATAATGGATATATTTGATGAAATATTAAAAAAACAAAATTTAAAGTATTTAACAAAAGATATGAAACAATTTACATATAATAGATGTCAATGGTATCATAAAAATAGACTGAAATATAATGGTTTAAAAGAAATGAATAAACGTGTTATTCAAGAAGGATATTCGTATCTACAAAATAAAAGACAACAAACAGCGAATCCAAATAATTTATCTAATTTACATTCAAAGCAAGGACAAGATTTTGAACTAAGGTTAAAAGACCATCAAGAAAACTTTAATACTTTAATAAATGGTAATAAACCGGATGAAATAGATTTTACTGATAATGTTGAAGAAGAAACGATAGATACAAATAATATGAGTTATATTATGTCTCAAACCTTAGCAGATAGAGAAAAAGAATTGAATAATATAACTAATAAATATTCCGAGACAAACAAAGCACAGGCTGAAAAATGGTTAAATTCTGAAAAGCCAAATATCAAATTAAATATAAAAGAACCGGTTAGTTTGGAGTCAGATATAACTCATATTAATAGAAATGAAAATATAAATAATACACAAAAAAAAAATAGAAAAGTTAGATTTAATGATGATATAAACGATACCGATTTTGTGAATGAAATTAAAGAATTTATAAAAGCACAGCAAAACAATTCTATATATATAGATATTGTAGATAAATTAGATGCGATAGTAAAAAATCAAACAATAATTATGAAACATCTTGGGATAGAAAAAAAACAGAATCCCACGTCTATATTAAAAAAATCGTGATTATGAATGAAATTCTTTATATATTATTTTGGCTTTACCTTGTATTTTTTTTACTACCCCCATTTCATTTGTAATATCTCTCCTGGCGTCATCGAGGTCATATAAAATCATAATAATATCTGGTTTTGATTTATCTTTATTTTTAGTTACGGCAAATTCTTTACCATCGTTTGGATTCTTCCATTTCTTCCATTTAAAAGATGTTTGTGTTCTATTTCTTTTAAATGTCTCGTCGTCTTCATCTGGATGGTCCCAGTCTGGGATATAAGACCATTTTTTAAAATCTGTAGTATTGAATTTAAAACATTTTAAATTCTCTCCACTTGTTTTAGAATGAACTGTGCAATCGATACTACTTTCTTTCATTGCATTAAGAATACTTTTGTTTGTTTTTTGTTTTATTTGTGAAATTTCCCATAAGGCTTCATCCGTTGTTAATACTTTTTTTTTGCCCCCATATTCGATTTTACTTTTATCGTTTTCTTTGCAATCTTTAGTTAATAATCCCATTAATTCTTCAGAATAGGTCATTAAATATAAATAAACAGAAACGTCGCGTTCATCGTCGGTTAAATCCTGATGACTACAAATTCTTCTAGCACGTCCAATTACTTGTTCTGTTCTAACGGGATGCCAATAAGGTTCAATTAAATGAACGTGTCTCACATTTTTAAGTGTAATACCTTCAGCCCCACTACTAGTAATCATCATTATTTGAACTATTCCCCCACGGTGATTATTATCGTATATTTTTTTTAATTCAGTTGCCAAATTAATATCTATTTTCTTCCAATCGCTATTAAAAATATTTCTTATTACTTCTTTTTTATCATCTTCTTCTTTACCGGTATATAAACAAAACATTTTTTTACCCAAATCGTTTTCAGAGATATTTAATTTCCATTCACCGTTAATATTTTTTTTAATATCGAAGTGAGCATAACCATTTTCTTCTAGTATTGTTTTTATTAATTCAATGCCCTCTAAACTTCTGAATTGTGAATAAATTAAATGCAATCCAGTTGGATTTTCTTTTAATATTTGATATAATTTAAAAAATTTTGGACTGCAATTTTGTAAATCGCCATTTACCTTTAAAGGTAAAATACGTTTCCCAGTGTCTTCAATTACTATACCTTCTTTTAATTTATCTATTGATTCTGCGATTCTGTCTGAATAAGTTGAACCCATATCATTTATGTTTTTTTTTAAAACTCTTGCGTCATCTAAGTCGAAATCGCTACCGGTTTTTTCAATTTGTTCATCTATATTTGTTGCATCGATTAGATCTTCGTTTATATTTCCTGAATTAACAGCGTCTTCAATTGTGCCATATTTATCTGGCATAGGTCTTTCTAGTCCGTCAGGAAATACAAAATTACAAAATAAACGAGAAAAAATCCTATATGAACTCGAAGTTTCAGCGTGAACATCTTTCATTCTTTTTTTTGCATTTCTTTTTGCCTCTGACCTTTCGCTTGATCGAGCTTTTTCATAAATATCCAATTGATGATGACTCATTGGTATTTTTATTTCCCTGATAGTTCCTAATTTGGGTAATAATTGTTCTGATGCGCTTCTAAAATAAGATGTTAGACCCAATATGCGCCTTTTAAATTTAATTGGATTAATCAATTGTCCTTTTTTTTCACTATCTGTAGAATCAATAAAATTTTTCTTGAATTCATCAATATTGTCGGGTAATACAGTATTTGTATCCATTCCTGAATATTTTATAGAAATACCTTTATTTTCCAAAGAATCAATAATCATTTTTTTAAATAATTCATCATCTATACTGCTTTTTATATCAAAAATTTTTTGTAGTTTTTTATTGTTTATAAAATGGAAAGGATTTCTAGTGATTTTTAACTCATTGGATTGTCCTCGTTTTACTCCTTTATAAGAAATATAATCTTCTATACCAACATCCTTTAAATATGTTTGTATCATTTCCTCATCGAGTTTGCTTTGGTGTTGTATAATTGAAAATTTGAATGTTTTGATATTCCCCCTTAAAATATTAAATAATATAGAAATTTCATTTGGGTAATTTATAATGGGTGTTCCAGTTAAAAAGACAATTCTACAATTAATGGCTTCTTTTAAATAATTATATAATTTTAAGGACAATTGTTTTTTATCCTTAGATTTTAATTTATTTACTATTCTACTTATAAAATTGTGAGCTTCATCAATAATAATAACTTTATTATTGAATATATTTTTATTTCCTGTTTCTTCATAAGCTTCTGTTTCTAATGATAATAATTTTGCTTTTCTTAATCCATTATACGAAATAAATTGATATTTATACATAATTTGTGCTTCTATTTGTTTATTTAATTGTTGTTTTTCATTATTATTCATTTCTTCGTAGTTTGGTTTTTTCTTTGTATTAACTAGATATAGACCTTTATTTTTTTTCATGGTCCATTCACCTCTATTTCCCGTATCAACATTAAGTGATAATAACGCGGATAGTTCTTTTAATTGGACTGTGTTTAATTTATTATATGGTATCCATTCCCAATGTTGATTTAAACGCCACAATGGATCTCCGCAAATTTTAAGTTCCTCTACATAATTTTTTTTAAGGGAAGCGGGTGTCATAACAATTATTTTTTTATTGAATTTTAATCCTTCTGCTATGGCAATTGAAGCGCAAGTTTTTCCTGCCCCCAAACCATGATATAATAATAGACCTCTATATGGTGAATATACATTCATATATTCTTTTATAATTTTTTGATGTATCAATAAAGAAAAAGCACCCTTCTTTGTTGCTTCTAAAGAATCACAAGTTACTGGATTTTTTCCATCTAATTCTTTTTCATATTTTTTAAATACGGTATCTATAAATTTTGAAAATACTTGTTTATTTGCCATATAGTATGGTGGACCTTTAATAGTAATATCGGGCACGGATTCTTGTTTTGGCAAACGTTCTTTTATGGGTATATCATCAAATTCAACAGCTTCATCAGATAATTCTTGAACCAATCCAATATCACCCGGTATTGATTTTTGTTTTTTAATAATTGTTTTCCCGTCTTTTACACCCAAAACATATGATTTTTTTCTTTTTATTTTTTTAACTTTTCTTTTTTTTAGTGATTTAACAGATTCTTCTTCGGGTTCTATAACACTTAGTCTTGTTATTGGTTGAACTTGTTTTCTTTTTTTTAATTTTTCTCGAAAAGATATGGCATCGTGGTCAGTATCTTTTTTTATTTCTATTTTAGTAGTTATTTCTATTTGACCGGGTAAAAGTATTTGAACTTTTTGAAAGTCAAGTGGTTCTTTTTTTTTTTTTAATTGTTCTAAAATACTCGTTGACATCTATAGTAATTATTCATATTTAATTTTTAAATTCATTTATTTTTTCAACTGCTAATCGACAAGCTTCTTGTTCCGCCTTTTTCTTAATTTTATGTTTAGATTCTCCTAGAAAAACTACCCAACCATTTTCATCTATATTTGCGGATACAATATGCAAATCTTCATGTTCTTCCCATGCCAATCTAATATTTTCCAAAATGTCATTTGTTGGTTCAAAGGTATGATTAACTTTTATAATTTTTGGTGCAAAATCATCTAATGTTTTTACTCTATGATGTTTTGGGTCAATAGTATGTGCTTCTCGATTAATGCATAAATAAACTCCCATATGATAACCTTCATCATCGTCCGGTTCGGACATTTCTACATAATGCGGTGTAACTTGAAATTTCTTTTGCAATAATACTTGTAAGATATTTTTATAATTATCATTGGTTTGTAATAATTCATTCCAATTGACGTGATTATCAAATACGGTTTCTACAAATATTTGAGCGATTTGAAAACCAGGTCCCGTGACAAATACTTTATCAAACCATTTGTCGTCATCGCGAATATCTATTTTGTTAAAATCTAAAAATAAAGCTCCCAAAAAACTTTCAAAAAGACAACCTAATTTTTTAAGATTTGTTCTTGTTTTTTTTTCTTCAGCATTTGCTGATACAATATACCATTTATTAAGACCCATTTCATATGCCATTTTACCAATAGATTCATTTTTTACCAATGCAATTTTTTTCTCGGTCATAAAACCTTCATTTTCTTTTGGAAAACGTCTATATAAATAATATTTAGTGATACATTCTAATACACCATCACCTAGAAATTCAAGGCGTTCATTTGATTTTGTTTTGAGCGGTAGACAATCGTCCGGTTGTTCGGCTATAATAACACCATTCTCTTCATTTTCGATTTTCGGTCTTTTACAATAAGATTTATGAACAAAAGCTCTTTTATATAGCTTTATGTTATGCACCTTATCTGGAACACCATATTTCTTTAAAATAGCAGAAACTTGAGCTTCTGATATTTCTATATTTCTCGAATTATAAGGATTAAAAATTAGTTCCTCATCGGAGTCCTTGTGAACATCTCCGTCGTTTAAAATTTCTTTATCTACGGCAACTTGCATATGTATACATTTGGGTCATTGCCTTTAATATCGTTTTTTATAATGTTTAGAATATATATATATATATATGGCGACGGGTTTGAATGCTCAACAAACGGAAGAACAAACAAAAGGCATAAAAAGACTTTGGTTAACCACGCATAATCAAGAGAATGAATTACAAGATTTATATCAAAAACACATATCAAAAAAACAAAGAACAACAGCAGCAGGTACTTGCATTCAATGGGTAGCAAAGAAGTTTTGTTATTCTGCCAGAACTGATAAAATGACTGTTGGTTTTGATACTATGGGTTTAGGTAGTAACCGTTCTAAATTTGAAGAAGGAATGTGTGACGGAGTTGGTGCTCAATGTAGGAAAGTAAATGGAGAACCTTATGGTTATACATGGAAGAAAGGTGAATCGTTTGCCGTAAATCCTTCAAATTGTGCTGTTGATCAAATTCCAGCACAAGATCTTCCAGATGGTGTCAAGCAAGAAATATTAAAATATGGAGGTATGAAATTACCCGATGTTATACCTAATAATAGACAAGCCGACAATAATGATTGGTGCAAATGGGAACAATGTAATTGTTGGTTATGCGGATTACCTTTATGTTTTGCGGATGCTTTGGGAGAAAAAGGAACATGGGACAACGATATTAAAATGAAACCGGAATGTGAACATAAATTACCTATTTTATTTTTAATTATGTATGGTGCTGGTCCAGCTACAAAAATCAACGCAACAGGAGAATTTGTATCAGATGCAAGTGATTTTCCTGGTTTTAATACAACGGTTATTGAAGTTGTTGAAAGTTCAGATACAGATAGAAGACTAGTAAGAGAACATACAAGACCCTTGGCAAAGTCAGCTGAGTTTATAAAATGGAAATGGGGTGTAAGAGGATGGTCATATGCTTGGTCTCATAGAGTATGTAATAAAATTAAAAGTGCAATGTGTTTTTTATCATTAACGGTTAATAATGTTGATGTTAATGGTGCAATGAAAGATAGATTGGAATATACAATTTTAGAAGACATGATTGAAAAATATGCTAATATAATTACAAGAAAAAAACCAACAAATACTCAACTTCATTCTGGATTGAAATATGGTATTTGGACGAATAAACAAGGTGATTGGAAAACAATACATAGAAGAGCCTTTTATAATTTTGATAGTACAGAAAGTGATTATGAACCTCATTTCGATGGATTACAAGTATGGAACAAAGAAGGTCATCCAATATATTATTTAGTTAATAGTGCTACTACAAATAGTAAAAAAAAATCTATAATTAAAAATTGGTTAAATGATAAACAAAATGGATGGAGAAATACTGTTATCTATAATTTAAAACAATCATTAATACCATTAACAGTGGAATTAAATAAAGGCATAGGAGGTGCTGAAATTTATTCTGTTCCATCGCAAAAAGCAATAATTAATAATATATGGTTAAATAAATATAGATTAGAATATTATATTAGAAAAATATTTAATAAAAGTAGTGGTCTTACTATTGAGCATAAAAAATATGCTGAATGGGAAAAAGTAAAGTCATCTTATTTAGTAATGCGTCAATGTATACTTGAGAATGGGGATATTACAGATACTCTAGAAGAATTAAAAGAATATTTTAATTCTATTTTTATTCAAGAAGAAGGTTTTGAACAACAATCCGGTGGCTGTTTCCCGTGGGAAAAATGTTTTGGAAAAAGAAAAAAAAGTGAAAAAGGTAGTGATTTAGAAAAACAAGCGTTGTTATCACTATCACCTATAAGGAAGAAACCACCCGGTAGTCCTTGGTCTTCTCCTGGATTAAGGAAACAAGCACAATCACAAGAAGAAGAAGAAGATGATGATTACGATGAATTTATTGATGTAAATATTATAAATATGTCTAATATTATGGGAACACTAATAGCTGGTAATTCCGATTTTGTAGGTTTTAATTGGGAAACAATTGGAGAAAATAGCGTAAAAAAGGCATTAAGAAAAATGGTATTAGATAGAAGAATAGTTGTATTACCCAAAAAAATAAAAGATGAAGATATAAAACATATAGAACAATTAGATATTGGATTAAATAAGGTATTAAATGATGATAAATTTTTTGATGGAGAATTAAGAATGGATATAACACAAGATGCTGATAATGAAGGGACCGATGCTGAATCACTTAATATATCAGGTAATATGGATAAATCAACTTGGTCAAGTCTTAACATTTCGTCTTTTACTGGTGATGGGAAAGTACCATCATCATCAGATAATGTACAAGGAGCAAATATAGGAAAATCCCCAGCTGAAATGGTAGATTTAATAGAAGATGAATTTAATATGGCTCAATTAAACAATTTAATAAAAGAATTGCCTTCACTACTAAGTAAGGGTGGCGCAAATAGTCAAATAACCAAAGAATATGCACAACAATATTTAAATGTGTTATTACAAAAAGGAATAAAGGAAGTTAATATGATTGAAAGTATTTTGTTAAACGAAGAAAAAACAAATATGGGAAAGGCATATGAAGATAAAATGTTTAATAAGGAACACAATCAAGAAATAGATAATGCCATTGAAATTTTACAAAACGTCTGGAGAAGAAGAAAACATACACAAGAACAGAGACGGGCGGATATTGATACGGCTGCTGTTAAAAAAGCATTCGAAGGTCATACACCAGAAGTGTTTAAAAAAGGACAAGGTGGAAAGGGTAAAACAAAAAAACGACGTAGAAAATCACGTAAAAAAACGCGTAAAAAATCACGCAAAAAAAAGCGAAAGAAAACACGTAAAAAAAAGCGTAAGAAAACCCGTAAAAGAAAATAAATAATTATTAAATTAATAAATATTTATTTAAACACATACCTTTTCTTCTCCATCACAATCACAATTATCACACGCATCACTGTCGCCATCCACATCATCCAAACTGGTGCATACATTTTTATCTTCTACCAAAACAGTTTTTCTGATGCGTTGACGCAATCTTTTTTCTACTTCGGCTTCTACTATACCATTTACAGTGGTTATAGTTAAAAAAGCTACTGCTGCTTGTGGTAATATCTCCAAATATGCGGATAATCCTGCCCCCAAAAATAATTGAACATGTTGTGGTGCGTTAATCAAATCATCATATACATGTTTCAAATCCAATTCGACACTTCGTTTAAATTCGTGCATAGCATAACCTATTTCTTCTCCATATTCTTCAAGTTTTTCACAATGAGTCATTTTTTTTTCGGATTCTTCAAAATCATTTGATTCCTCATCTGTTTCGTCAACGTCTTCGTCTTCCGTATCTTGTTGACATTCTCCGCTTTCTTCGCGTTCTTGTTTCAATTGTTGTTGTCGCTCTCCAGCTGCAATATGATGTAAAACATTTGGATCGGTTACTTGTGATTTAACATTTTCTGGTGTTAAATCTAATTCTTTTTCTGGGGTTGGTTTATCACCCCAAGCCCAAAACCACCCGTTACTCGGGGATGGTTCTAATTCTTTTTTTTTATCTTTATTTTTTTGTGGTATATCAATCGGTTCTGAAATTATTTTTTTATCTTCCATTATGTATTAATAATAGATAAATTTTTTAATATGTTTTTTTTAATGCATTTAAATACTTAACAATTTAAATACTTATATGAAGATAAAGGTCGATAATAGAGAACGTAGTTTAATAAAACTATTAAATGCACTAAAAACGCAATACGATTTTAATCATATTGAAATACAAATAGAAAAATTAGATATTGGTGATATAATAATCGAAAAAAAAGATTGTGAGTTGTTGATAGTGGAGAGAAAATCACTAAATGACCTAGCTAGTTCTATTAAAGATGGTCGTTATGATGAACAATCATTTCGATTGTCTAATTATAAAATACCTAATCACAATATTGTATATTTATTAGAAGGAAATATGTTTACATGGGAAGATAAAAGACGAAAAATGCAGTCAAAAACTTTATATACGTCGATGTTTAGTTTGAATTATTTTAAAGGTTTTAGTGTAATAAAAACAAATGATATTATGGAAACAGCAGAATATATATTGAGATTAACTGATAAATTATCACGAGAAAAATCAAAACAAGCATATTATTTACAAAAACAAGAAAGAATAGGACAAGATAAAAAATATTGCGAAGTGGTAAGTAAAGTAAAGAAAAATAATATTACTCCAGAAAATATTGGAGAGATTATCCTCAGTCAAATTCCAGGTGTTAATGCTACAACCTCTATGGCTGTTTTAAAAAAATATGGCTCATTATATAATTTATTAAAAGAATTGGATAAAAATCAATCTTGTTTGGATAATTTGAAATATGAATCAAAAAGTGGTGAAATGAGAAGAATATCAAAAACAAGCATTAGAAATATAGTTCAATATTTATTGTATCAAAAAAGCAATGTAATAAAAATAGCAACATAACTTTCTCTGTGTAATGTATATATGAAAAGCGAATTACTATTACAATATTTAGGATATTTAGCGATAGCATTGTTTTGTGGATATTTTATATACATTGTATTAAAAGTTCAATCAGATTATATGTTTGATTCAGTAGCAGGTGTTGAATCTTTTATAGGTGGCACCGTAATCGAAGGCATGCAAGTAACAGAACTCGAAAAAAAAAATTTTGAAACAGGAACACAACATTTAGATATAGCGATGGATTCATTGGATAAAGATTATTTTGCGAAACAAAAAGAATATTTAAACGGTATACCGCAAGATACTAAAGACAGTATATTGGAATTATATGATTTGTTTATCGAGGCGGTCGGAGTTGAGTTAATAACGAAGCAGGCAAGAGCAATTGGCGGGCTCAAGAGTGCAAAAAATGCTATGGCATTTTTAGGACCTTTTGATAAAGCATTTATGCATAAATTGCGTGAGAACGAAGACTTAAGAGATAAAGTATTAGAATTATTAGGAAGAAAAAAATAAATATATTTTTAATATTAATATATTTATTTAATTATTTACCACGATTATTATTTCGTTGATGTGGTTTTTGGCTATAGAATTGACTTTCTGTAAATGGGTTTAATGTTGACTCGCGTGTTCTACCATCATATTTACCAGATTTTAAAGCTTTATTCGTCATAGCATGACCACCCCAATTTTTTGCCATAGGGTTAGCACTTTGTGTACCACCATCTACAATATTGTCCATAGGCGTTTTTACACCTACATTTTGTTCATTGGGATCCATTCCTGTTAGCATGTTTTGGTTATAAACCGATTGGTCTTTTCTTGCATCGGGTATATAAACAGGGTCGGGATTTATTATTTTAGGAGGACCAACGCTTCTTAATCCAATGGCAGGGTCTATTGGATCATCCAATACCCTTAAACCTTTACCGCCCTGAGCTGTTTCTGTTTCTTGTAAATATAAAATCGGACACGTTTGTTTTTCATTTTGTTTTTGAAATTTTACAAATTCAGCATATTCTTCTAAATTATCGAATTTTACAGGATTTACACCCGGAACTTCGGGTTTATCGGAATATACTAAATGCAATTCTTTTCCTTTGCGTATCAACATATTTGGACAACTACTTCTTAAATTCATTCCTTCGATGACATCATTGTGTCCATATTTTAAACAAAAGACTAACCCTAATCCAAATAAAACTATTAAACTTATTTCTGTTTTATTCATGTTCATAATTCGTGTTGATATTTTCATGTGTTTATATATATATATTTGTAAAATTAATTTTCTCTCCATAATTTATATAAATGAGTTCTAAAGTAAAAGAAATCAATAATTCATTAAAAGAAGGTCCATTAATTATAGGGTATTTTATGGTTGGTTGTCATTGGTGCGATGAATTAAAACCAATATGGAAAAAATTACAGAAAAAATATTCATCAAACACAATAAAAGATATAACAGTATCCCCTTCAAATCCAACAGCATTAAATGGATTAAATTGTGATACTAGCGATACAACAAAAGGTTTTCCATGTATATGTGCTTATATAAATGGAAATAAACAAGCTTGTTTTAAAGGAAATAGAACCGAAGAGACATTAACTAATTTTATCGATAAATATGTAAAAAAAAAGAATAGTGCAAAGGGTTCTAGAAGTAAAAGACAATATAAAACTACTAAAACAAAAAGAAAAAAAAGAAGAAGAAAACAAAATAAAACAAAGAAAAAGAAAAAAGGCAGAAGAAGAAAAAGCAGTAAAGCTAGAAGCGCATTTTATAAAAAATTAAACAAACGAATAAAAAAGAAAAAAAGAAATTAATTTGTTAAATATTTTTTTAGATTAGGAATAATTGGCGTTAAACTAAAAATAGGGGCGCCCAAAAATGCTTGGTTTATACTGTCTGTTAATGCTGGTCTATTACCCTCTACCACATGTCCCATAAATTGTAAAGCCCAAGAAAAAAGAAACAATGAAGAGGTCTGTTTAAAATTTATTTTTTTATTTACTACCAGCCAATTACTCAACCAATTTAAAAATGTTAAATAAATTTGCATTACAAACCCTGGATAAAACCCATAACTGTAATAATAAAATATATAATAACTTAACAACACATTATTAAAACCCAATCCTGAATTTTTAAAGTCTAAGCCACAAATTTGTCCAGAATAGCCAATATAAAAATCTCTAAACAAAATTAATGTGGATAATACTATACTTGGAATACCCAATAAATGAAAAAACTTATTTATTGGATGTGTATGATACGAATTATAAAATTCAAATGTATTTTGTGAAATACATGTTTGATTATTCATTTAAATAAATACTTTTCATGTTTCTAAGTATTTTTAAAATTACATTTCGTCGATGCGCTTCTTCAAAATGGTTTCAATTAAACTATTTGGAGAGAATTTGTCCCAACGGGTATAAATAGTATTTATACATTTACATAGCGGACATTCACACGTGCTCAATGTAAATTCTCCTTCTTCAGAATCAAATGAAACAGCTTCATCTTCGTCGGACGATTCTGCTTCTTCGTCGAAAGTTTCCTTAAACTTTTGTATTTCGGCTTCCATATCGCGTGATTTCAAACACATTGTTTCCATGATAAGTGCTCTTTTGATATCTTCCGTTGTTAAAACATTTCTATTGCAATGTTTTACGTATAAAGATGCGTGCTGTATTGCATTTGCGGCATAAGTTCCGACCAAATATTCTATATTCTCTTGTGTGTTATCTGGTTGAACAAGATTATCATGTCCAGATTTCATAAAGGTGTAATCGTTTTTATCAGCCATTTTATATAGTTTTATGAATGTTTTTTTATTTCTTTTTTCATCTTCAATTTAAATATTTGATATAATTAAATTGATTTAAATCGTGTTAAATATAACTTAATTAAAAATGAACTCGACTTGTAAATTATATGATTTCAAAATATATGATGAAAATGTAGGTGATGAATGGGATGAAAATACCGGTAAAAAAATATGGGGTGATAGAAAACAACTAAAGGTGAGAATGTTTGGTATGAACGAAGCAGGAGAAACATTTTCCATCATAGTTGAAAATTTTAAACCTTACTTTTATTTAAAAGTTCCAAATAATTGGAGTATAGCCGATAAAAATAAGTTCGTCTCTGAGTTAAAAAAATTAGACGCATTAAAATTTTATAAAAATTCAATAGTTGATTGTAAATTAGTGAAAAAAAGAAAGTTGTATGGTTTTGATACAGGTAAATTACACAAGTTTATTCTTTTGAAATTCAAAAATAATTCGGTTTTAAATAAAGTGAAAGGTTTGTGGTATACAAATGAAGAAGATTATAGAGAAAGAAAATTAAAAAAAGAAGGATATGATTATAATGGTCATAACATTCAATTATATGAAGCGTCTTTACCAGCTTTATTAAGGTTGTTCCATATAACTGAAATAAGTCCAAGTGGTTGGATATCTTTGAAAAATTTTGATGTTGTTCAAATTAAAGAAACAAGTTGCACTCACGAATTTCGAACATGTTATAAAAATATAATTCCTATGCCCGAAAAAGAAGACCCAATACCATTGAAGGTAATGAGTTGGGATATCGAAGCTTCTTCAAGTCATGGGGATTTTCCATTAGCAATTAAAACATATAAAAAAATGATAGCTGAAATAGTGCAATATTGGACACATAAAAATAATAAAGAAGATATCAAAATATTAAATATAAATGATAAAAAAGAATTATTTAAACGACTTGTATTTAGTGCATTTGAGTATGATAATATTGAAAAAATAAGTAAAATTTATATTAAAAATTCAAAAACAAATATGCCTACTAAAGCAGAATTGGATGCTAAATTAAATAAATTATTAAATGATGATAAACTTACAATATCTCATTTAATTTGGCATAAACCAGAAGAAGTAAACATGTATGGTAAACTTACACCGGAAGGCAAGGCATTCAAGCGAGAAAAAGGATTACTGAATTGGAAATGTCCTAAGGAGTGTAAAAAAAAGGGGTTTATGAATTGTTTAAATTATAAATTTGATAAATCGAATAAAATAGATGTTTTATCGGGTGTATTCGATATATTGACAGGGAATGATGCGAGATATTGTCAATTCCCAAAAGTAAAAGGTGATACAACAACGTTTATAGGAAGCACATTTCAAAAATTAGGTGAAACAGATCAATATTTAAATCATATGGCAGTAGTTGGTAAATGTTCTGATATTCCAGAAGTTCCAAATAGAAGAATAGATAGTTTTAAAAGTGAAAGAAAATTATTAAAAGGATGGATAAATTTAATAAGAAAAGAAGACCCAGATGTTATAATTGGTTATAACACTTTTGGTTTTGATTGGCGGTTTTTAATAGACAGAGCAAAAGAATTAAATTGTTATGAAGACTTTTTAAAAATGTCAAAATTAAAAGATAAAAAATGTCAAGTGAAAGATACTAATGTTACAGTAGCGAGTGGAACATATGAATTAAAGTATGTAAAAATAGATGGTCGTGTGCAATTAGATTTGTATAATCATTTTAGAAAAAATGCAAATTTAAACAGTTATAAATTAGACAATGTAGCGGCTGTTTATATAGGCGATACGGTTAACGATTATGAATATGATGAATCGACAGATACAACAACCATAAAAAGTAAAAATTTATTTGGTTTAAAAAATGGTCATTATATATCCATTGAATTGATTGGTCATTCTTCGGATATGTATAATGAAGGTGAAAAATTTAGTATTTTCGATTTATGTGATGATGGATTTAAAATAAAAGGGAAACTAACGATAACGCAAAAATATATAAAAATGAGATGGTGTTTGAATAAGGATGATATTACATTAGAAGAAATGTTTAATGCGAATACACCAGATAAAAGAGCAAAGGTGGCTAAATATTGTTTTCAGGATTGTAATCTAGTTCACAATTTAATGAACAAGAATGATATTTGGACGGAAATGAGTGAGTTGGCTGCCTTGTGTAGTATTCCAATTGATTTTGTAATTATTCGAGGTCAAGGTATTAAATTATTGAGTTATATAGCAAAGGAATGTCGAAAAAATAAAACGGTAATGCCCGTAATGGAAAAAGATGAAAATGATAAAGGTGGTTATGAAGGAGCAGTTTGCTTGCCTCCAAAATGCGGATTTTATGCCGAAGAACCCATAGCCGTAAATGATTATTCATCGCTATATCCTAGTTGTATGATAAGTGAAAATATATCGCACGATAGTAAAGTCTGGTCAAAAGAATACGATTTGGATGGCAAATTATTACCCGAAAAAACCATTGGTGAAAGAGATATGAGTGGTAATTTTATATATGACAATTTAGAAGAGTATAGTTATGTCAATGTAATGTATGATACATTTGAATATAAAAGATTGAAGGGAGAAAAATCAGCAGAAGAAAAAGTAAAAACCGGGCACAAGGTATGTAGATTTGCACAATTTCCTGATGGAAAAAAAGCTATTTTACCTGCCGTGTTGTCTGAATTATTACAATCCAGAAAAGCAACAAAAAAATTAATGAAAAAAACTTCCGATCCATTTATGAAAAATGTATACGATAAAAGACAATTATCAAAAAAGGTAGTTGCGAATTCATTATATGGACAATGTGGTTCAAAAACAAGTTCATTTTATGAAAAAGATATAGCTGCTTCAACCACTGCTGTGGGTAGAAAAATGTTGTTTTATGCTAAGAAAGTAGTAGAAGATTGTTATAAAAATAGAATTGTTGATACTAAATATGGTAAAATGAAAACAAAGGCGGAGTGCATATATGGCGATAGTGTAACACCCGATACACCCTTATTATTAAAAAATAAGAAAACTGGATTAATAGAATTTAAACAAATTGATAATTTATCAAACAATGAATGGAAACCATATGAAGGCTTTAAAGTTATGGAATCAAATAGAAGAGAAAAACAACAAAATATAGTAGATAATTATCAAATATATACATCGAAGGGTTGGTCAAATATAACGCGTGTAATACGACATAAAACAATAAAAAACATTTATAGAGTAACAACACATACGGGTATGGTAGACGTAACAGAAGATCATAGTTTATTGGATGAAAATAGCAAAATAGTAAAACCGACTCAAGTAAAGGCGGGGATGAAATTATTACATAATTATCCTCAATTTGAAAAAAAAGAGATTAAATTAAAAGACATATTGGATTACATAAAAAATATAGGAAAAATGTCGTTGTGTGAAAAAAAAGCATTTATATTAGGTTTCTTTTATGGAGACGGAAGTTGTGGAAAATATAATAGCAAGTCGGGAAATAAGTATACTTGGGCATTAAATCAAAAAAGTATGGAAATGTGTGTTATATTACAAAGTTTGTTAATAGAAATATATAACGAATCATTTAAAATAAATGATACGATAAAAAGTTCAGGAGTATATAAAATAGTACCTAATTGTGGAAATATAAAAAAATATGTTGAAATGTATAGGTCAATATGTTATAATAAGGATAAATATAAAATAATTCCAGTAGATATATTAAATGGTGAATATGATATACGATATGCTTATTTTGCGGGATATTTTGCGGCTGATGGAAGTAAATGTCCTGGTGAAAAAGCAAAAACAATTAGAATGTCTAATAAAGGAAAAATAGGTTCAGCTATGTTATATTATTTGGCAAGTTCGATAGGATTTAATGTATCAATAAATACAAGAAAAGATAAATTAAATATAACAAGATTAACATGTTCGAGTGGAAAACAAAGAAAAGCACAAAATGTTATAAAAAAGGTTGATTTAATATGTGAAAATGTTAACGAATTTGTTTATGATATAGAAACAGAAACGGGAAATTTTAACACCGGTTATGCTCTTATTGTAAAAAATACGGATTCAATCTTTTTCAAATTTGATTTGAAAGATATGAATGGTAATAAAGTAAAAGGCAAAAAGGCATTAGAAGTTACGATAGATTTATCCGTTAAAATAGAAAAAATGGCAAGCGATTTCTTAAAACCACCTCATTATTTAGAGTATGAAAAAACATTTATGCCGTTCTTGTTGTTATCGAAAAAACGATATGTTGGAATGTTGTATGAGCATGATATTAATAAATGTAAGCGCAAAGAAATGGGAATTGTATTAAAAAGGCGCGATAATGCTCCGTGTGTGAAGGATTGTTATGGTGGTATAGTGGATATTTTAATGAAAAAGAATGATGTATTGGAAGCAGTTAGATTTTTAAAACAATATTTAAACAATATGGTAAATGAAAAAATTAAATTAAATAAATTAATTATATCAAAATCATTGAAAGCGTTGTCATCATATAAAAATCCAGAACAAATAGCTCACGCTGTTTTGGCTGAAAGAATGGGTAAAAGAGATCCAGGCACAAAACCATCAACTGGTTCACGCGTCCCGTTTATATATATAGAAACAAGCGGTAAGGTAAAATTACAAGGCGATAGAATAGAGCATCCAGATTATGTCATAAAACACGGTTTAAATCCTGATTATACACATTATATTACAAATCAAATAATGAAGCCAGTTCAACAAATATTTGCTTTATTGTTGGATCAATTACCAGAATTTAAAAGTAAAATATCAGGACATAGACGTTTAATACGTGGAATTAGAAGAAAATATAAGGACGACCCTAAAAAAGAAAGAGAGAAAGTTGAAAAAGAATGTAATAAACACGTAAAAAAAATATTGTTTAATGAAAGTCTTAGGATAGCAAAAAACAAAAAAAATCGCCAAAAAACATTAATTAGTATGTGGGAT
>Ga0206131_10000419_pt1 | contig 60222 bp, 94 predicted proteins | sample Helgoland_Spring_FD_148636 | JGI IMG/M metagenome (GOLD analysis project Ga0206131, IMG submission 148636) | Pelagic subsurface seawater microbial communities from Kabeltonne, Helgoland, North Sea - Helgoland_Spring_Bloom_20160517_1 | ecosystem: Environmental > Aquatic > Marine > Epipelagic ... | reverse complement strand
TGGCTCTTACACTATCCTTTAATTTTTCTGTATCAATTCTTAATCGTTCTACATCTTGTTGTAGTCTTTCAATATTAACTTTGTTATTCATCATACCATCAACTCTTAAAGTTAATTTTTCTAAACCTTCAGCAATATGTTCAAGCAACATAAACTGCTCCTGGTCAATTGGTTTTTGAACTGATGCTTCTAGTAAATCTTTTTCAAATAGTTGGTTTTTAGTCTCAAGTTGATTGAGTCTTTCAATTACACCGAATGAAAACCAGGCACCAATAACAATGGCTCCAATCAAACCAATTAAGTTACGTAATGGGAGACCAATATTTGTACTATCATTTATTTTCATCTAGCCGGTCCTCCAAAGACAGCTAATAAACATATAGCTACAATTAAAATAGCTGTGAACTTGTAATTCATATCTGGTTCCATATAGGCACCCTCCATTACTGACACGATAAACACTCCTCGTATTTATCTTCTTCCACTTCATGTTGACATTTTTTACACTCACACACATCCATTAAAGGTGTGTAATGTTCTGAATTTATTTTATCTGATTCGCAATGGCACCCATGGCCACAAGTTTTGCACTTAACCATCATGTTATTTCTTCTTTTTTTTATTAAAAAAAGCAGCTATTTTAGCTGCAGTGTTATCGCAAAACTCTAGAAATTTTATAATATATTTATCGATCATGGTTTTAATAAATGTTCCCCCTAAAATTAAAAAAAATAATACACCTAGTATAACATACATCAAGGTGTCCAAGAATAACCAGTATATTTTTTTTAACACTTCCAACGTCTTCTAGCTTGTCTTAGTCTAGAATTAGGATCTCTTGCTGCTTTAGGAAACTGCTTCATTTGTCCAGCACTTCTTGCACAATAAGATTTTCTACGTTTTGCAGCTTTACTGCCTTTTTTAACTTTTCCTGTGACAGCAGTTTTTAATTTTGATCCAGGGTTAAGTTTTCTATATGCCTTAACACCAGCACGAGTCATTCCCGCTCCACTTTTAGTGGAACGAAAATTTTTTTTATTACGCGCAGGCATGCCACCTTTTGCGTAACCGTCAATCTCTATACCTAAGTCAGCATAGTAATCCATGTTTATTAACCTGGATTATTAGTAGTAAGACCTGGCGATGAATACTTATCTGTAAACAATGTAACTGCTGTTACATTAGTTAATGTAGAACAATAAACCCCTGCTGGAAAAACAATTCCATCTTCAGGTAAGTGTAAAGTATAAACATCTCCAGTTGGAACGTCTACAGTTAATAAATTAGTTCCACCTGCTTGAGAAGTTGTATTCAAAACAACTAAACCTGCACCATTACCATCTGATGCAACTGAAAGAGCTTTTATTCTTACGTTAGGTGCAATCACAGCTACAGAAGTAGCCGCTGTAAATCTTGTTGCTTGTATATCTGCTTTATATCCCATAAAGTTTCTCCTTAATTTGAAGCTCCCGAAGGAGCTTCGTTAATTTAATTATGCAGTTGTTGAAATGTCTGCACCGTCTTGAACTCTTTTCCAAGTAGTTCCATCAGAAAATGCATAAGTAGCTGCATTTGAAAAACCGTTTGCAACATAAATCATTGCACCTTCGTTAACTGTAGCTACTAAAGTTTCACCTGATCTTGTGCCAGATGCAATAGTTACTGTTGACGCGTTAGTAACAGTCCAAGCAACGTTTCCACCTTGTTGTGTATCACTTGCGTTTACGTTAGCTCCGCCAATAAATCCATTAAGGGAAGTTACTGGACCTGTAAAAGTTGTGTTAGCCATAATATTATTCTCCTAGTTTATTCAATGTAGTCTCTAGGCCGTCCGCTGAATCGGTCTACATCAAATGTTAATTATTTCAGTTATTCTATTATACATAAAAAAAGGGACGATGTGAACACCGTCCCTTTTAAGTAATACCGCTAGGTATTTAATCTAAACGATTAAGATTAGCTTGTTGGTAAGTTTCCGTTACCGAACACTGCTCTAGGGTCAGACCAACCGAAGCTGTATCTTTCTCTAGCTTTAAATCTTACGTTACCTGTATCGAAGTCACCTTCCATCGCAGTCTTGATAGGCGATCTAACGAAATGTTTAAATCCGTTAGGCGTATCAGTAAGAATAAAGAATGAATCTGTGTCAGTTAAAAAGTTATTAACTCTGTAACCTTCAGGAATCATCCCCATATTCGCAATTGCGTTGATGTCATTGTCAGCTGTGCCAACTCTTTGAGGTGATTTCATTAGTCTTTCAGCAGTGAATTGTAATTCTTTTGGAATTATCATTTTTCTGCCAGAAAGAGCAATTTTTAAACCTCTTTCATCAACGAAACCTGCAATGTCAATCAAAGATTGCTCAAGTGATGTTTCGTTCAAGTCAGCAGCAGTAGCTAGTACGTTAGAAAACGTTCCGCCAGTTGCTAACGGGTGAGAGCCATTAATCAAAGACACACCGTCACCACCGATAGCAGTAGTAATTTGTGCATTGTTTAAAACAGCAGCCGCTTTGACTTGTTTTGTGTTAGACATAGATCTTGCAAGTGCTCTAGTATATCTAGCTGCAAGTCTGTCATACAGATTGTCCTCAATAGCTTCTTCAGTGATAGAGAATGCTAATGCGATTGTGTCGTGTGTGTATCTAGCTGTAAAAGTCTCTTGAGCTTGATCGAACACTACTCCAGCACCTTCTTGTTTAACTGGTGCTGAACCGAAACCGCTTAACATTACTTCTTCTTCAAAAGCTCTGTCAGACGCCTCAGCAGGGAAAATTTCCGCGTGCTGATTTTCGTATCTGTTGTACTCCAGGCCGAATAAAGCATTCAAACCCGGCTCTAGTTCTTTAACTAGTTGTGATCGTGATATTGCCATGTTTTATCTCCTTATGCTATACCTGTACCACTTCTGTAGAAGTGATTGTTGATTCTAACTAGAATATTAGCGTTAGCTGAACTAGTATCAGAGTTATCAGGATCTTGTGAAATATCAATTGCTTGCACAACGAATGTTCCTGTAGTTCCTGAAGTAGCTACTGCTAGTTGCTGTAACGAATTTCCAGTTTTTGTATTTCCACTAACTGCTGTTAGTGTGTAGTTGTTAAACAGATCTGCTCTTGCGAACGTTGCATCAGCATCAACCAAAAATACTGCATCAGGATCATCAACAACAAACGCTGTAATATCGCTTGCTGCTACTCCACCTGGGTAGTAGTTTTTAAAGGTCGGCTTTTGCGTAGTAGGATCTGTATAAAACACTCCATTGAAAACACCCACAACAGCTGTAGACGTATTACCAGGATATCTTTCAACATTTCCGCCAGTAACTGGAATTACCATGTCACCTTGGAAAATTGCTGTAGCATATCCACTAGCAATAGTGTATCTGTTTTGAGCGCCAACTAATGGTGTACCGTCTAGTTTTCTGTAAGGTCTAAGACCGAACTTTTCTACTTGGTTTGACATTATGTTTTTCTCCTATTATGTTTATTTATATTAGCCGCCTTGGGTAGTTATCGTTAAGAAATTATTTCTTCGAATTACCGCCAAAGGTTACTCGAGATTGCCTATCAATATTGATTGGCATCCCTGGTTGCTGCTCCTTCATAAGATCGTTATCGACAGCGGTCATTTGGTCTTGAGTAATTTTATTAAAATACTCTGCGCGCGATTTCAAAATCTCTTCTGGTATCCTTGCCAGCACAAGGCCACCAATTCCAATGCATCCATCATATTGACCTGACTTAATTACAGGATACATTCCTAAGCTTGGGTTAGAAAGAACTTCATCTGCTCTTACAAACTCCCAACCTTCTCTAAGTTTTTTAGTTACGTTAGCCGTATCCTCAAACCCAGTCACAGATGTTCTTATCCATCTATGTGCGTATCCCTGCGGTGCAGGTGGTGCATCCAAACTGGACGGTGGAGCCCAAGCAGTTTTTTTCATATTTTCTTTTCTGCTGTCTGACTCGCGTGAGGTTCTTTTTATAGTATTATCCATTTGCATTCTCCTTCACGTATTTTGCGTATTCCTCTAGTGGCACCCCTAATTTTTTAGCGATAGCTATTTGTGAACGAGTGAGTTTCACTGATCGGCGTCCGTTTTGGTTTCTTTGTGCAGAAGCCACAGTCTGGACGATTTTCTTTGGCTCCTGACGATTAAACTTATGAGGGAAATTATCCTTCATAGTTTTATCAATTTCATTATAATACTCCTCACTCTCTACGTCAAACCCCTGCTCCACAAGATCTTGGTGAACTTGAAAAGCAACGCTTGTCATAATTTTATCAGAACCAAACCATTCGTTCTTTTCAGCCCATTGTGAGGCTTTTCTAGAAGGTTCTGTATAAGTAGGATTTTGAGGTGCTTGAGTAACTTGCTCTTGTTGAGAAACTTCTCTTGTTTTTCTTTCAGCTTCTCTCTCCTCTTCTTCAGCTGCAGTCATTTTAGCTTTTTCTGCTTCAATGGCTAACTTAGCTATTAAAGAATTAGCGTCAGCAATTTTATCTGCATCCTGGTCAGCAATAGCATCTCTTAAAGTTTGCTTTGCTTTTTCCTGTTCTGCATTTACTCTAGCTGAGTATTGTTCAACATAACTTTTACTAGTCTTATTATATTTTTTCTCTGAAACATCTAATTTAGATTGAATAGATTTAGCATAATCTAAAGCTGCTTTTTCTCTTCTTTCAGATTCTCTAATTTTAAAAGTTAGTTTATCAATTCTTCTTTTTACTTTTTCAGAAACGTCTGATAAGTCATCAACTTTAACTTTATCTTCTTTTTCTTCAACTTTAATGCCTTCAATTCCATCAGCTTTAGGTTCTGTATATCCTAAGTCAACTTCTTCTCTTGGCTCTCTTTCATTCGACTCAACTTCTTCTTGTTTTTCAACTTGAATCGATTGTTCTTCAATACCATCGGTATCTAGTTCTACCTCTTTGGAGGTATCATTATCTTTTTGATAATCACTTTTTTCTAACATTTGTAGCTCCTGTTTTTGCGTATGTATTAATATTGATGATGTATATCCTCCGGATCTTTGATCTTAGCAATAATTTCATCATCGTTTAGAAGACGAACTTCTCCGCCATCTATCTTAAATCTAGAACCTGCATATCTTCCGAAAATTACCCAATCACCTTTTTCACACCAAGGTCCATTTGGAAATTTTTCTTTGTCTTTGTAAGCTAGATCACCAACTTTCAATACGTATGCACATACGGTTGTCATCTGTATTGTTTCGCTAGTTGTTTCTGTTAACAGAATTCCGCCTTTAGTTTTTTTAGGTCCTGCGTAAGGCAGTACTAAAAGTCTCCAACCTGTTGGGTTAGGAAGTTTTTCTAAAAGGGAAGTGTTTTTAGATACTTCATCAGCATCTAATCTTGTTTCTTTGATTTCTTCTTTTGTTTTATAAGCATCAAGTAATGCTGTTTTAACCTTCGGGGTCTCTCCCGAAGTTGTTGAGTTCGCCGTCATTTAATCGCTCCTGTTTAAGCTGCAGGTCTTTAAGATCCTGAAGCAAAGACTCTAGGCCTTTGATTTGTCCTCTAATATAGTGAAGTTGCTCTAAATTGTCAACCTGGTGCACTATAGTGTTCTTTAGCGATTCAATTCTTTTCTCGGCCACTCTACGAACTACTCCGTAATCAAGACCGATTGTATCAGCGTCATCCATAAAAGATTTCTATAGTATTTATTTGATGTTGTAAATAGATTTAATTTTACCTTGAGCCAAAAGTTTTTTAAGATCACCTTTAGTCATTTTCTTTAATTCATTTTCTAGTAACAAAGGTTTTTCCTGTCTTTTAGGTGTAAATAATTTTTTGATCCAATTCCACATTAGCTTTTACTTCCTCTTAATTAAATCTGTTGCCTTAAGTCCATAGACGCTTGCTATGACCCCTACAAAAATTGTTTGATACCAAAAAGGAAGTTGTGAAAAATATTCAAAGAATAATTTCATCTTTTCCATAGCTGCTGGGTCATCAGAAAATACCGCCCACGCAAGTAACACTATTGGAGCCGACAATAATAATAAAATGAACTCGTCTTTCCAGTCCGAATCTCTAGAAGCTAATAATTTACCTTGGTATTCTTTTTCACCTTTAGCCATTGCTAAAGCATGACGCTTCTCAGCATCAGACATAAGCATTTTAGTCTCTTGTTTATTTTTATAGATATGAGTAGCTGCTTTACTTGCTAGGGATAGTGCGCTTAACCACATTTTTACTTCCTTTATTTAATTTAACAATGTTTAAACCTTGTGGGTTTGGACCACGTTTAGGAGGTGGCCCAAATTTCTTGCCAGAAACTTTATAAGGCTTATCCTTAAACATTATTTATTTTTTTTAGTAATCCACTTTTTAGTTTTTTCTTTTTTAGTAATCCATTGAGTAGGTTTTTCTTTTTTAGTAATCCATTGAGTAGGCTCTTCTTTTTTACCCATATCCATTCCGCCACCTTTATTCATCTTGGTCATTTTACCTTTACTAGCTCTAACCATTTTTCCAGGCATTAAAGATTGATCTTCTAAACCCATTCCAGATGTTCTAGCAGCACCATAACCTTGCATCATGCCCCCGCCCATTTTTTTATCTGTTTTAATATCGCTGTAATCACCTTTTTGGAAATCAGCTTTTTTCTTATTAAATTTATTTTTAGCATATGAATATCCTATTCCAATACCTGATCCAACATTTATTGCAAGATTTACCGCTTTACCAACAGGTGTTTTACTAAAAACTTTTTTACCTATATTTAAAAGTTTTGATCCTTTGTTTACACTTGTAGTTAATGCTGAAGAATATTTTTTTCCTCCTGATCCTGCTCCTATTTTTAAACGTCTCTCCATAAAAGTATTTGTGTTTTTTGGAAAAACTCCAATACTTTTATATAAATCATCTAATCCTAATTTCTTACCCATTTTTAGCTCCTTGTTTTTTTATATTCATTTTCTCTCTCGCAACTTCCAATCTTTCATCTGATTGTTCGTCTTGAGTTTCTAATTTTACTTTATCAAAATCTAGTCTGTCTTCAAACTGTTCGTCTTGATTATTAATTCTTAAAGCATCTGTTTGTGCTCTTCTTTGCATATCCATTGCTCTAAGATCTAGCTCTCTCTGTTTTAACATAATTAGAGGGTCTTGTTTAGCCCCGTCTTGCTGTGCTTCAGCTTGTGCTAACTCAGAAGTTATTTGTGCAATACGTTTAGCTACCTCAGAATCCATTACCATTTGAAATTGTTGTGGATTTTGCTGTGCCATCATCATCATTTGTTGATTTTGTTGCATCATAGCCATTACTTCCTTCTGTGCTTTAAAAGATACGTGTTGAGAGATGTGTCCTTGTAGTAAAGCATACACTGGAGGGTTAATTTGTACCATTCTAGTCCTCATAAACGCTGAATGGGCTGCTATATGGGCATCATGGTCTTGATCAGGGAAAGCTTGAGCTATTTTCATCTGTAAAGCCTCTGCATTTTCAATTGCAGGGTCTTTTGGAACAGGTTTGTCCTCTGGTTTTAGTAATTCTGGTATTTGTTTTGTACCTAATGCCTCATAAACACGAGTATAAGCTTCATGTAGGTTATGAAGTTGTGGATTTGTCTGTGCAATTTGCAATTGAGTCTGTGCTAACGTCACTCTTTGGCTCATTGAGAATATATTTGGGTCTGCAACAGGTAAAATATCTACTCTATTGTCAAAATCTAGTGATTTAATAATTCTATCAGCACCATAAACTGCATATGGATACTCAGGTGGTAGGTATTCTGCAATAATTTTTGATAAAAGTTTAAATTCTTGTCTCATTGCATAGTAACAACGCTTGTGAATAGCACTCATTACTCTGCTGCCTCTTTCCATTAGAGCAATTGTTGTTCCAACAGCAGCCGCTTGGTTACCTTCTCCAACCGCTGTGTCTGTAGTTAGTGCAAATCTTCTTCCTGCATCTACACAAAAGCCCATAAGGTTAAATAATGTTTGTGATGGTTCTTTAAAAGGTAGTAATTGAAACTGATCTCTGATGTTTCCACCTGGTGCATCTACATCTCTAAACTCTCCTGGCTGAATAGGTTGGTCATCATCTCTAACTTTCATTCCTCTAGACTTAAATCCAGCAGGTAAATTAGATAATGTTCCAGCATCTAGTAGTTGTCTTAAAGCAGCAGTTGCTGTTCGCGACAGGCCACCGATCATGTGAATTAAACCGAAACCGTAAAAACCTAAACCCGGTAAAAATTTAAAGTGAGTGAAGTAATCTTTTCTAACAAACTTAGTATCACCTTCTGTATAATTTCTGTAAATAGATAAAACTTCTCTAGATGATTCTTCAATTGTTACAATGTATGGAATTTTAATTCCAAGTGAATCTTCTGAATTATCTGAAATGTAATCGGATAGATCTAGATCTACATGAAGTTCTAAAACAGTATACATCATATCATCAGACTCTACTTTTTTAGTTCCTTCTAGTTCACGATATTTATCTTGAATCTTATTGTCTTTTTCTTGAGGCTTTAATAATTCTATTTCTCTATAAAACCCTGAAGCCATCTTTTTTAACAAATCATTTTCTGATTGTTTTAATACGTGAGTAATTCTTGGAGCTTCTTTTAAATCTGTTGCATAGTAAGGAACTACTAAATCTTCCGCAGGGACAAATTTAGATACTGCTCTTTCTAGCATTGCATCGTAATAAACTTTTTTAAATGTAGATCCTGCAAGTGGTAAATAAAATAACATCTGGTCAAACTCTGGAGTGTACTCTTCCATTTTTTCCATGATCATATAGTTCATGAAATCTTTAACCCTGTTTGCTTGCTCGTTCGTTGCGTCAGTTTTTAATCCAAGAACCTGAGTCTTAACTGGACCATCACTTGGTAAAAGTTCTTTGTAAGCTTGTGCTTGGAATTGGGTTACTGCTTCTGCAAGAAGGGGGTGAGTGACACCGGCCGCTCCTCTAAAGGGTCTGTTCTGTTCTACGTATTTAAAACCTAAAAGATCTAAACCTTTTAAGTAACCATCTTCCCAATCTTTTCTAGACTCTCTATCTTTTTGGTAATCTGCAATTAAGTCAGAGGATAACTGAGAGAGAACTCTCTCATCCATGTCTTCTGCGATGTTGGCATAGAAATCCTGTTCAGTAGCTTCTTCTTCTACTTCATTTTCTGGATCTTCAAATGTTACTGTCGCCTCTTCTTCAACGTCAATTTCTTCTTCGTTGTCGATAGGATTGTTGTCCTCAATAGCCATAAATTATTATGTTATCTTAGTTGGTTTATTTCTTCCCATTTTGCAAGAGGCTTTAACATATGTGCCTGTATTTGCTTTGATCATTTTACCGTATTTAGCTCCACCAGAGAATACACTACCAACAGTTGTTCTTGGATCTGTAGTAAAGACTTCATCAGCCATAAAATTTTTTGCTCTTTGAAGCAAACCAATTTTACCTAGTTTATTTCCTTTGCCACCTGTCATAATAGCATCTTTATAACCTTTGCCGCCTTTCATTGCAGCATCAGATGTCATTGCTTGTTTTGCTTTTTGAATAGTGTCTATTCCACCTTTACCATCCTCAGTTGCAGCTAATAAAGATTTGTTTCTTGCAGCACCTAATGCAGCTGCCGCAGCACCCGCCATAAGAGCTTTTTTTAATTTTTTCTTCATGATTAATATCTCCTTATAGTATATTTTTACGATTGTAAACCAATTGAGTGAATAAATCTACAATATCGGTCTAAAAACATTGACAGTATCTACTAAACCACCTGTATTCATATAAGCCTTTTGAGGCAATAAAAATTTCTTTAGTACATTGCTATCTGCAATTAGAGTTGGAACCATTTCATAGTTCGCTGGATCGTCTGGACCCATTTCTTTAATAACTAGTCTTCCTTTTCCTCCTCCAGCAGATGAGTAAGCTAATTTAATTTTTTCAGCTTCAGCTTGTGTATTTGCTGCACCTACATGATTATCAAAGATATAATCATTACCTATTTTTCTACTATAAATAGCTCTATCACTCTCTACTGCCATTCTATAACTAGAACTATCGCTAGTACTTATCTCATCAATAACTTTAAATGGTTTTAAAGGATTAGATTTAGGCATAGGAAACATTTCAAACTTAGCTCCGTATTGTTTAGCCTGTTTTCTTAAAGACTCATTTAAAGAAGAGTATTGATTTAATTTTTTCGTTTCTCCAGTAACTTTATCTTTGATAGCTACTTTTCCATTTTGTAATCCATAATTTATTTCATTTCCAAATTTATCTATATCAAACATTTTTATATTTTGGTTCATACTTGAAGGTACAATAGAGATTGCATTAATATCTCTTTCTGCCATGGTACGAAGTAAGCTCTTAACCGTTAAGTCGTTATAACTTCTAGAAAAAGGACCTCCTGTGGTACTATCAACAAACCCTTTATTAACTATATCTCCTAAAGCACTTCTATCTAACTGATCTATTTTATATTTTAATTTATTGGCTTGTTGTATTTGAGATCTAGTTAAACCCATACGCCCTCTTCCAAGTTCTAGGTAAGGAGCTAACTGATCTTGTAATTTTTTTCTTTCATTCTTCAACATAGTTATATTAGCGTCTTGGTTGAAAGGACTTATTTTATTTTTAAAATACTCATCTTTAGTTCCTTGAAAAGATGAAAATTGTGGAGAATGTAGATCTGATTGAACTTCAGATACTCTGATGTGTCTTTTGTTTACTCCTAGTTTTGGATTAGGTAAGTCATCATATCTTGCAAATAACATTTCTCTTTTAGATTTTTTTAGATAATGAGGAGCAGGAGATCCTTCTACATAATTAAATTTACTTGAACTAATACCAGGCATAGGGCCATCATAGTAAATAACATCTTCTGTAAAATTTTCTCCACCATCTAAATGATAATTTCTCTCTGATTTATTTTTTGGAAAAAAATTGTCTTGATCTTGTTGGCCTCTAATTTTTGGAGGAACCGTTGAAGACGCATTATACTTTCCAACTGCTTGATTGTATTTAATTAATAAATTTGAAAACTTAGATTTATCTGCATCTGCTGCTTTACTTGCAGCTTCTCTTAAAGAAGTTTGAACCATAGTAATATCGTCTGCCGTAATTGGTGCAGAGGCATTCATAGTTCTTCTAATATTAGAATTAACTACTGCTGGAAACTCTCCTAAATTAATTCCAGTAGCTCTTGCAATTTCATCTCCCTCTGCTGCAATAGTAGCAAAGTCAGAAGCAGGATCTTTACCTGCAGTTAATCTTAATGTTTTAATATTAGCCAGTGGCGATTGTTTAATCATCGTTAAAATAGATTCTCTGTCTATTTCAAGTCCTTGATCTTTAGCTGTTTTAAGAAATCCACTTATTGGCTGACCTGATTTATCAAAGTTAACTAAGTTTAAATCAGATAATTCTTCTGGACTTACTTTTCTAGATATTCCTTGTAAAGGTCCTCCAGGGTAAGTTAAGTCTCCTCTGTTCGCATCTTTAAACCATTGAATCCATTTATCTGCTGGAGCTTTATCAAAGTTTGCTTCAAGCGCTCTATCATAAGCTGAAGAACCAAATGTTCTTCCACCAGGTTTTAGTTCGTTTCCAAAGTTAAGAGGATTTTGTATAACCTCACCAAATCTTGAACGTCCAGTAGTGGATAATGCAGGAACAGTAGTGACAGGTTTAATAATTAAGTCTGTTGCTTGTCCGGTGGCCGTGGGTATGTTGTCGCCAACCGGTTTGCTAGGTAAGTAATCTACTTTAGCTGCAGGTTTGTTCATCTGCTTTAAATAATTTCTAACACCCGGTATTCTTTTACCAAGTGCAGTTGCTCCAACAATTGTAGCACCGAGTGCTGCTAATCCGCCAAGTGCTGAAGGTTCTTTTTCATCATAAGGAGTTTCAACGACCACCGGACTCTTTTTAATCGGAGGAAGACTTCCTTTTATAATTGAATCGATGAAACTGTCAGCCATTATTTAACTCCGGTAAATTTTTTTCCTGAAATAGCTAAACCACCACCTCTTGCTTCGGTGTAGACTAATTCTTTTGTTTGTTCGTTATACAATGAAACAGGGTTTTGTTCGTCTGTAATTTTCTTTTGTTTTTTATTTTTAGGATCGTAAGGCCTTACTTCTTTTTTACTATTTAAAGTTCTGTAATCTAAAGTATATGCTTTCTTACCCACTAGAAGACTCCTTTAAATCCTGTACCTCTAATAGCAGATCCTGCTCCTCTAGCAGAGCTTTCACCCATACATGAATCACAGCCACAAGAACTTGCATGTGCGTCTCCACCCATTTTCATTCCTTTAGTAGCTTCGACTGCTCTAATCTCTTTTAAATTTTGTCTATCTTCATCATCCGCTGCTTTCCTTGCATCGAATGGGTTTTTATAAACTTTTCTTTCATACTTATCTAAAACATCTTCAGCGTTTTTATCAACTCTTTTATTGTTTGATTTACTTTTTGAAAAAGCTTTTATTGGTTTTTTCTCTTTTGACATTTTAATCTCCTATTATGCATAATATTTATATTCGCCCGGTATACTCATAGGCTCTGGCTCATCCATATACGTTGATACAAAATTACCTTGTCGGTATCTTAACATAGCTTGGGTGGTGCTGTCGACATAATCGTCATGTTGGCCATAAGGAAAGGCTGCACATTCCTCAATAACTTCCTCTGCAAATCTCTCGCCATGAGGATAATAGACATTGCCTGATTCAAATATAGGGGCTACCGCATTAACTCTAGAATGCTTATCATTTCCTCTAGTTGGAGTAAAATCTAGTACAGGAATACCTGCACGTCTAAGTTCTTGAATTAAAGATTGACCACTAGCCTTAGCCTCAACTACAATAGATTCTGGTTCCCAATATTTATATGCCTCCATAGCTACTGCTTTTAGTTCTGGAAAATCCCAACGACCTTTTTCTGCATCTAATAAAATTAAACAGTTCTCTCCAGGAGTAGGTTCAAAAACTCCCCAAGTAGTAATAGCACTGTAGTCGGCAGATTCTTTTTTTGAAAATGCAGTATCATAACTTTGGATAATATGTTTTAAAGCAGGTACGTTTCCTTTCCAGGGTTGCCACCATTCTCTTTTAAGAATAGCTCCCTCTTCTGCAACTGGGTCCTGCATATATTGTGCGTTCCAGTTTCTGGGTGCAACAGATGCTTTAACTTTTTCTAATTCTTCTAGTGACCAATACTCAGGCCATACAGGTTTACCGCTTTCTAAGATCGCAGGAAATTCAATTAGGTTCCACTGATCTGATTTTAATTCTGTTTGATTTTTTAATAACCTACCGGTTAAGTCATCTTCAGCCCAACGGGTCATTACAAGAAGGATTGAGCCTCCTGGTTGAAGACGTTGTCTGGGTCCTGATGAATACCAGTCATAAGTTCGCTCCATAGCAGAGTCAGATAAAGAATCTTGCTCTGTATGAGGATCATCTATAATAAGCAAATCGGCCCCTCGACCTGTGATAGATCCGCCAACACCCGCTGCAAAGTACTCACCACCATGGTTAGTCTCCCACCTGCCTTTTGCTTTTGAGTCTTCTCTAAGTCTAACATCTCCAAAGATCTGTTTGTACTCCTGGCTATCAATTAAATTACGCACCTTGCTACCGAACCTTCCAGAAAGTTCAGCGTTGTGAGATACCTGCATAATCTTCATCTTAGGGTATTTACCGATCATCCATGCTGGGAATAGATAAGATGCAAACTCTGATTTTGTATGACGTGGTGGCATATTCACAATGAGCCTTCCACCTTTTTTATCTGAAATTTTTGTTAACTCATACGCTATATGTTGATGGTGGCCCCACTTTTTTGGGTCCCTTTCTTTTCTACAAATAAAATCTGGCCAAACCGTTTGAACAAAATATAAAAAATTATCTTGGCACAATTTAATATGTTCAATGAAAACTTTTTCTACTCTATCCCGTAATTGATCGGTTGTTAATAATTCGTGCGACATAAGTATTTCATAGTTTATACATGTATGTAATAGGTTGTAAAGGGCAACGCTCGTACAAGCTGGGGTTGTTTAACGTGGTCGGGGGGTTGTTTGGGTAGGTTTGAGTTTGGGATTGGGCTTGGTACCTCTATCGGTACTTGGGTAGGGTAGCCTAGCCCCTAAGGGCTAGGCGTGGCGTTGATTAGTTCTTATCTCTATCGTCTATGCCCTTGCCATATAAGAGATTGAGTACATCTCCCATTTTAGCAAACACTCTAGTTCTAAAATCATCAACTAATGGATTGCCATTGTTAATAAGAATGAATTCCTCAACTGCACTCTCTAAGAACTTGTAAAGTATTTCATAGTTCAAAGATTTCATCTTGTCGTCTTTAAGTAGTGAATGAACTCTATTTACATCAAGGTCATTAGTTAATGTTTCACTCAACATTTGAGTAAATAACTTTGATGGTAAGTTGTCGTTATTGTCAGGCATTATTTATTCTCCTCTTTTGTTAGTTGATCAATTTTATCAAAGGCTAATCTTTCAATCTCCGATAAAGTAAATAAAGTGTCCAATGCGAAAGTGTGAGTTGTATCACTGTGTTTATCTTCTAAGACTACGTTCCAGATACGAAACTCAATCGCATTATTACTTTCTTTTTCTTTTGGGTGGCAACTTATTAGCCACCCCTTGTAAGATAATTGCATTATTTATTCCCTTTCTTTATTTTCTCTAATGTATCATTGAAAGGCTTGAACTCAAGAGTTTCAATTTGTTTATAAAAGCCATTAACTAACAACTGCAATTTATAATCGCCACTTGTTTTAACATGCTCAATAAATGATTTACTATCAAATCGTCTTTGAGTTCGTTCAATCTTTTGAATGTATGAACTGTTATCAATGATATAAACATTTTGTTTAAGTCTATCAAAGATACCTTTCACGATTTCTTTAGTATCAGATTTTAAAGTTTGATACTTGTTAAGTAAGTAAGCTTGGTTGATGTATGCTTTAAGCACTCTAACATCTGCCTTGCTCACTGCATTAGCTTTTGTTTTTTTTGCGTTTTGCATTTTCTTGTCCTTTATTGTTTGTTAATTTATAAGATAATAATTTATCTTATCTTGATAAGATAAAGATTTTTTTAAGAATTTCAATAGATAAAATAAATTTATTTTTAAGAGTGTTTGTGGATAAGTTTAGTTTAGAATAATTCTAATCTAGTTATAGAGTACGAAATCTTTTTGGTCTGGCAGGTGGGTAGCTCTTGCACCTGTGCCGTCAGTCCTATTGTTAAAAGAACGACTTTGATAAACGTGAACGAGAACGAGAAACGAGAAATGGGTGAGAGGACTTTAAACAGGAGCTACTCAATCAAAGACCTCTCATGTGTGTGTTCGCACCCCGTAGGGTGCGAGGTATTAATTACTTATGTTCAATTGACGTTAGCCACTCGCCAACGGGATTTACAATGGAGTTAGGTATCTTCCTTTCATCTACCTTTTCAACTCTGCCATCTGCTCTTTCAATAGTAAGAAACCATTTTACTATTTTCTCCCCTTGATATTTTTTATCTTTGTTCGCACTATGAACGTGGAAATGTGCTTCGTTAAGTTCAGCCATATTACCACCAACATGTGTAGTACACTTGTTCGCCTTTGTTCAAAGTGTCTTTAGCTTTTTCCACAAAGCCGAGATCGTAAGCCTTCTGCTCTGCGAGTGCCTCTTTCTCCTCCTCGTAGGAATCATTACCAAAGAAAAAGCCCTGCGTGGCAGGGAGTTGATCGGTGCGAATGGTCTCCTCTAACTTATCAAGTATTTCACGAGAAAGCCAGAAACGAGAACAATTGAATTCGCCCTCTGCACTTGGGTTATATTTAAAGTATTGTTCTTCAAACCAACCATGAAGGCGATTGTGTTTTCTCCAATACGCCAATTCCTTTTCATCTTTGATTTGTGTGTTGTCGTCATCTACGAACTCTTTAGTTCGGTATGCGTACATGTCTAGTCCCATAATTGCTCCTTATGTTTTTTTGTTAATGTGTCTAATGCTTATCATACGTGGGATAGGTGTCAACAACTAATTTACATTTATTTTTACCCACCGAAACCTCCAGCTGACGCCAGTAGGTGAGCTACTAGGATCGCCAGCACCCCACCTGCATGGATAAAAAAACGAGGCATCAGGACGCCCAGCAAAACGAGAACGAGAATTAACAACGAGGATCCTCCTGCTGGGTAACGGGATCCCTGAGCTCTTCCTCAAGATTATCTATCAGTTCTTGTGCGGCAACCTGAACGGCAAACCAAACGAGGTCGTTCTTCAGTACTCGCATCGAAGTTGGTTCTTTGCAAATGTTGTATAGCATTAATCCGTTAGCGATCCCAGCGGCATCCGCGGCATCTGATAGGATGGTCCAAATCTCATCCTCATGTTCATCGTAAAACGAGGCCGTCTCGTTGTAGTAGACCAGGCCCCCAATGCCACCGGCGCAGCCATGCTTGGCAATGTCTGAGATTAAAAATTGTTCTTCCTTTTGTCCTTGCAGTAACCATGAATTAATTGTTGTCATCTTTTACCTCCGACTCTTTCCATGTGTTGCCATTAAGAATGCATGCAGTGCCCTTAGCACCAGTAAGTGCATATACTTTTCCGTCTTCAGGTTTGTCTGTTTCTTTTTGTTTAGCAGGTCGCTCTTGTTCTTTTGTCATGTTGTTTGTCCTTTTGTTTGTTGTCTCCCATGTATATAAGACAGCTTCCCACATATGTCAAGCTCTAAATAAAATTTATTTTCACCAGCAGGTGGACCCAGTCTTGTAATGAAAGGTGGCGAATGTCAGCCTCTGATAATTAAACGAGAACGAGGAGTGATTACCAGCACCAGCATCTCCTGATCCGTCAGCTCCTTCCTATAAAGAGTGGCGAAGACCAAGTTGTCTTAGTCAAACGAGAACGGGAATTGTTGATCCAGCACAGAGCTACCCAGCAGGTTACCATGCACCTATCCATAAGACACCGACCACCTGCTAACCAGCAGGTGAACGGGAAACGGGAATGTTAGAATGAGATAACGTTGAAGAAGAATAATAATCCAACGAGAATGACGGGTGGTATGTAAATTGTGTACGACATTTTTTTCCTTTCTTTAAGAGACCAAATCCTCAATGGTTATCTCCCAGAAGTTTTGGCCTCACTAATGTATATAAGATATGATGGGACATCTGTCAAGTCCTAATTTAATTATTTTTTTTGATCCAGCACCAGCGTCTGAGCTCTTTGCCGTGCACCTGTAGGATCGGTTACCAGCAGGGTGGTGAATGTAAACGAGAACGGGAACGGGAATGCAGTTCAAACGAGAACGGGAACGGGACACCTGTGGATCCAGCATCCTGGGCCGTAGGTCCCTGTGTTAAGTGAGGAGTACCGACCTAATTTCATCCCAACGAGAAACGGGAACGGGATCCGGTGTCGAATGCACAAGCTCCAGGTCTAACTGCGGAATTGTAGAACTATGAAGGACACCTTTTACTCTGTAAGTTTCTATAGCACTCTGCAAGAGGGTCTGGTACATAATAAATACTGTACCACCATGTTTGTGATAATTATAAATCCAAGCAATTTGAAATTTATCTAACTTAGGAATCTTGTACGTATTTGATTTAAGTTCTATCCAAAAAGATTTACCTTCTGCACATGCATGAACGTCTGGAATACCGTTAACAGTAGAGCTTTCTATCCTTGTAAAATGTATGTTTTTTATATTCTTTTTAATACGATCAAATAGCTTTGATTCACGTTTTCTAAGAGCCATTTAAACAATACAAGTTTTGTTAATGAAGTATTTTAATTGACTGAATAACTGATGTTGGAATCAAGGTTGTGTTACCAATATCTTCAAAAGTATCCTTGTCTTTCGTCTTGATGTAATCAGTAAAAATTCTAGTGACGCCTCTCTGTTGTGATACAAGATAACCTTTAGAAACACATATAGGCAACTTCTCCATCTTCAATTGTTTAGTCGAACTCCAACCCGCATCGCCTTCAATATCAGCCCATTCTATCTCTACAAAAGGATAATCTTCAATATTCTTTCCGAGCTTTTTAACATTTAAAGGAATAGTTTTTTTATAAACTTTTTGTTTTAATTTTCTTTTTTTCTTATTCTTCTTCATCTGTTTTTATCTCCACATTGCCCACTTTAGTATTCAACATTTTTAAATGAGGATTATGTACCTCATGAAAAACTGTAAAGAAATCCCCACTAGCCAGTAACTTTTTCTGGCGTAACGTCAATAATGTTTTTCGCTTCACCGATCTTTTCTTCGAGTTCGGTAAGTCTTTTTTCAAGTTGATCACGACTCATTCCTTCTAATAGATTGTGGGTTACTTCTTTCTTATCTACATACAAGCCAGCTAATTGTCCAGCCCTATATTCTGCATTGATGGCTGCAGCAAATTGATTTTTATCAGCAGCACCATCTCCAAATCTTTCGTATCGTTTATATGATCGTAACTTGTTTGCGTATTTTGATTCTTCTTTAGCTAATTTCTTTTCCAAATATCTTACAACATGAGGACTATGACTTGCGCTAGTTAATTTTGATGCCACTTCAGATAATCCATTTTTAGTATTAGAGGAATAGCCCGCTTCTTTTGCGGCAGCTGATTTTTTCATTGTTCCCCAATTGGCTACAAGTATATCCACAAACTTTCTTTGTTTAGGAGTTAGTTCGTGAACTGTCTTCAGTTGGTTAGATTTCTTAGGCATATCAATAATATATCCTCAAATCATACAAGTTGTAAGTCCCTACTAAGATATTTATAGCACTTTTCTTTTTTTAAAATCCAAAAAGGTATTCCTTCCACAAGATACTCCTTGTCACGCTTGTCACAGTCTTGTCACAGAATTAAGGTGTTTGTGACAGAGTATTAGTGTTGTATACCAATGATAATAGTCTATTTTGACACTCTTGTCACGCTTGTCACACATTTTGAGCGTAAATAAAAAATAAAAAAGGTAAAATAATCTTATATAGAACTTACACAAACGTTTTTGTTGGTTTTATTCACTTTTTTTGTGACAAGCTCGTCACAGTTTGTCAGAGAATGTCACAAAACCTGACGATTGTACACTTTGGTCGCAGGATAACTTAGAATAATTCTAAACTACAGTTTAAATATTTTCTTTCTTAATTTGTCTATTTCTTTTTGAATGAGTTTCCGGTGGCCGGTGTCTTTTGCAGCCCTTAAATCTTCATATAGCCTAGTATACTTCACCTGCAAATGTTGCTTCATGGTAAACTTTACTTGCCCGTTTTCTAATGCTTTAACATATCGCTCTCTTACCCAATCCGAATCAAGTCCTGCCATATAGCAAACGTTCTTATAGTCCTCAGAATCGTTCACAAACCAATCATGGGCCTCTGCCTTCACAACAGACTCGTGACGCCCCTGAGAGTTGCTTAAAACGTCTTCTAGGGCCAAAGTTAAGATAGCCCTAAATAACTTCTGTTCCTGCGGAACAGGTTCTTCAAGCATATCTGCAGCTAGTTTCATTCCTAATAATTTTAAGACTTTGTTGGTTAGATTCATGTAGCTCTATATTCATATAATACTTATGTCAACAATTAGTTGTATTATGGAATAAAGTCAACGGTGGTGCCTAAGCAAAGTATGGAGGAACACCACCGCTGATGTACTTTAACAAAAGCCAAAGACAAGAAAGGACAAAAGTCTTTGGTTATTTAATATGTAACTTAAATACGTTACCTTGTCTACCCTTTTTAATAATTTTTTTAATGACTTGTTTTTTAATGTTTTTACGGGTTTTAGTAATTAAATTAATAAGCTCAAAGCCATCATCAGACATCTCAAAGGTATGTCCAACAAACATCATCGTCATAATACTAGTTACCTTTGTGTATTCTGACAAATCTAATTTAACCGCCAGGATCTCTAAAGACTCCTCTAGCTGACCTCTCATGTCTTTAGCTCTGCTCATCTTCACTCTCCTCAAACTTATCTTCACCTTTACATCTCATACAAAGTACAGTTTCTCCAAATAAGTCTTGATAGTGATTTCCTTTACACCCTGAACACGTTATATATTTTTTATTTTTCTTATCCATTAGATCATTTCCCTTCCATCAGTTGTTTTAGCAATTTTATTTATTTCTTTTTCACGTAACTTACTTTGTAAGTATTCTTTTTGTTTAGTTAGTGCATCAACTTTTGCAACCAATGCATCTACTTCATCGTTTAATTTTTTAATAATTCCATTCAACTCTTTAACAAGTTTTGAATCTAGAATTAAATTTTCTGTGCCGTAACACTTGTGAGAGTTATTTAATAACCCCTCTAATCGTTCTTTATCTATCATATTATTTCCCTGTTTTTATATAATATTCTTTTCTTCGTTTACTTACTTTTTCTTTTTGCATAGTTCTTTTACTCATAACCTCATCATTTAAATATCTGTACCAACTTTTAGTTTTTTTAAAAAAGTTATCAAATATTAAAATGAATCCTTTTATCTCCTTCCAATTTAAATCATACGTTTCACATTTTGTATTATAATTTAAAGGGGACTTAAATTTACGGATCCAACGTTTCTCATAATGTTGTCTTATTCTTGAATCATCAGATTTACAATTTATAATTCTAAAATAATCAAACACTGGACCAATGCCTTTAGCCGTTTTGCTATTTTCGTAAGCTCTAAAGTAATGATCGAGTACTCTAGACATTGGAAATTTACTTTCACCGATGTAGATTAAGTTTTTATACTTATCAAATAAAAAATAAATACCAGGTTGATTAGCCTTTATGAGATTAATCGCTTGAAAGAGTTTAAGTTTATTTATTTTATTTATTACCATTTTTGCTTAACAGTTCCTGTTTAAACTTCTCAATAGGTTTCTTAGCTTTCTTCGCTTGAAACTCTACGTAGTCATTTACTAATTTAGAAATCATCCTTGCTGGGTTTCTTTCTTTCATAGTGCAGAGGGCCGTTAGCATTGTGTGAGTTTCTTTTTTAACTGCAACACTTTTCCATTTATTTATATCCATAGTTTCTCCTATTTTATTATTGTTCTTGTTTTATACTTTGTTTTGCTTCTTCTTTAGTTAAAAATAATCTTTTAGTAAAAGATTCATGGTTAACTGCATCTATTAATTTTTTAACAGATATTTTTTTAGGTTTTTTCTCACCAAATTTATGTATCCAAACATATTGAATTATCATTTTAATTTATTGTTATTTTTTTATCTTTTATTGATTCAACAAGTTCTCCGTCATGATCTTCAAACAAAGTATCCGGATACTCTTCATTCAATACTTTTTTAAACATAGATCTTGTAAATTCTACGTCCATGTTCATTTCACCTTTAGTAGAATTAGCAGAATATGTTTTTAGTTTTTGTTTAACGACAAACCACATCAGGCCAAATAACATAGTTTCTGTTAAGCCTGGTATAGTCCCGCCATACTCGTCATTTAATTTATCAGATTTTTTAAAAAATTTTCTTAAAGAATTCTGCCAATCTGATTGAAGTTTACGCCACTCTTTATCTAATTTTTTAGGATGCATTAGAACGATGCCCCAAACATAAATGCAATTAAAGTTATAATTGATCCTAATACAAATTTAGGAAATGCTAAAATAAAAATTAAAATTAAACCCAAATATACACCTGTCATTAGTTAGTTCCTTTCATTTTTGCAAAGTACTCATCTAAATGAATTTTCTCTGCTTTATCTCTTGATCCAACTTCAGATAAAATTAAGTGATCTGCCATTTGAAAATTAATAGGATAGGTTGCCATGTTATGACCTCCCACTTTCATTTTCATTAATCTATCTCTAGCATTAATCCATTCATCATCATTGTATTGTAAGGGCTCACCACCAATTGTTTTGGAATGTACTTTTGAAAGCACATCATCTATTTTATCTATAAAGCTTTTAAAACATAAACTTTTACTTTTTAACATTGTCCTCCTATGTTATGGTTGCGTATCTCTTGTATATAAGAGATATTTAATATAAGGTCAAGTCTTAATGATAAAAACTTTTATTATATTTGGAATGATGTGTTTTGTTGATCCTAAAATAGAAGATCAATTTCCTAAATGTTTTAATATCTTAGAACAACCTTTTATTTACTACAAAGGCGAAGAAAACTGTTTAATTGCAGTCAAAAAAAAGGGCCAAGTTATACGTGAAACATATAGAAAAAAAGGATTGACAATTACTGAAGGATACTTACAGTGTCTGGAAGTCAACCCTAACGTAAATACTTGATTTATCAACAAAAAAGAGCTATTATTATCTTATGAAATTATATCGTGTCCAAGCTCGTCATTGTGGTGCTTATATAGATCATCAAGTCAGTTGTGAGACTGAAGAGCAAGTGATACCTAATTTCATAAATGAATTAAACACAGGTAAAGTTAAAATAGAATCAGAAAATTTAACTCAACCAAAATTGTGTTTAGTAACTTATGAGGAGTTAAACAATGATGGAATCATCGCAAACACTACTAGCTAAAAAAATTAGTTTAGAATCTTCTTGGAACCAATCTTATTTAGAAGAAGGTAAAGTAACTAATGCTATGCAAGAAACATCTCAAGAAATTAAAACAATCGTTAAAGAATTAATTGCTAGAGATATGCAAGCTGCTACTTCAAATCCTAAAGATCACGAAGTACATTTATTTGCTGGTTAAACATAGTCGACATAAGGGTGAGTCTCTGAGACTTTAAACCAATGTATCTTACCATTCTTAAATTGTTTTGCAGTTTTATAACACATTCTGCATGTATAAACATTCTTATCTCTTGTTTTTCTAAAAACAGTATCAGCTTTACAATGAGGGCATTGACCTACCATTAATGTAGGATCGTTTGGATCTATTGGTTTTTCTGCCATTACGTTGCCTCTCCCCAGTTGTCCCCCAATGCTATATCTACTTTAGAAGGAACTTTCATTGGCACATCATCTAAACAATGTTCCATTTTATTTTTAATAGTTTCAATATCTTTATCTCCACCTATATTAAAACATAATTCATCATGTATTTGTAGCAGTGGCCGGTGGCCGTTTTCATAACATTCAATGATGGCTTGTTTAGTTTGATCTGCTGCACTACCTTGAATCAGTTTATTTAAAGCCTTATACGTTCCTGCACGTTTTAATTGATGCATTTCGTATTTAGAAAAAGCTTCCTGCTCTGTCATTGCCTGGAAGACGCCCCAAGCTTTAGGTTCCCACATATTAAATCTACAATGCCTACCTCTTATAGTTACTACACATCCTTTTTTATCTGCAACGGACATACATTTGTTTGCTAATTGTTTTACAAAAGGTACTTTCGCATTATATTCTTTTAACAATTGTTTAGCGCTCTCGGTATCAATTCCAAGTTCACGAGATAGTTTTGCTGCACCCATACCATAGAACAATCCAAGGTTAATTGTTTTAGCCTGACTTCTTGGTATCTCTGCCATGTCTGCTACTACTTGATGGAAGTCTGCATCTTCGTCTTGATAAGCTTTAATTAGTTCATAGCTTCCTTCAAATCCAGAATCTACACTTGATGCATAGTGAACTACTAATCTTGGTTCCTGTTGTGAGTAATCAAAGGATCCCCACTGCTTGTCTTCGTCTGGTAAGAATAAAGATCTAATTTGTTTTCCAAACTCTTTGTTTCTTGCAGGTACTTGTTGAAGATTAGGGTTAGACATACTAAGCCTACCAGTAACAGTACCACCATTATCTGATCTGAGTTGATTGATTTCTGCATGGATCCTTCCTTTGTGTTCAAATTTAAAAATAGAATCTATAAAAGTTGAATGAAACTTATTCATCTCTCTTGCTTCTCTAACTAACTTTGCTAACGGGTGAGTACAGTTATGTAACCAGTTAGTAGTAAAGCTTGGTGCTTTAGTTTTTTCTGTTCTATCATAAGGGACCTTCATTGCATCAAAGGCTTTAGCCACAGATGTTGCTGCCCATAATTCTACATCAACTCCTGTTAAACCCTTGATTTCATGGAGTTTTTTCTTCTCTTCTGTAACAAAAGTTTTCTTCATTACTTCAGCTTTATTCATATCCATTCTTATTCCATGCTCACGCATTTCAATTAAGATAGGTAGAAGTTTAGTTTCCATTTCAAAAATAGAAGATAAGTTTTGTAATCTAATCTCTGTTTCAAACTTTCTCCAAAGTTTTAAAGTTAGTTCAGCATCTTGTTCTGCATATTCTCCAACAAACGATGGAGGTAACTTCCATAAATCTGCTTTAGCATCTAGTCCCCACTCTTCTGCTTTTTCTCTTAACTTAACTTCTGATTTTATTTCACCAAGGTATTCTGCTGACAATGCATTTAAAGAATAACCTCTTCTATTCTCATCAATAATTGCACCCGCAAGCATAGTATCTATAATTTTTCCATTTGTTTTTATTCCTGAAGCTCTACACCAACCAATATCATATGAAGCATTATGACAAATCTTATCTGCATCTGAAGACATTACTTTTTGAAACCATTTCATAGTCATGGCTGGATCTAAATTATCTCCTCTTTCATGAGCTATAGGAAAGTATCCTTTGAATCCATCTGTAGCTACAGCTATTCCTACAATCTCTCCATCTTTAGTAGGCCATCCTGGTCCTGTCTTTTTAATATTAGGATCTCTAGTCTCTAAATCTATTGCGATCATAGAACGATCGCTTAAATCTGGGTAGCTAGTGGGCGGTGTCCAGTCGCTGTCAGTCGTTGTAAATGTAAGTTCAGTAGCCATTATTTTTCCTGTGTTAGATGTTATATGTTATTTTTTCTTTTTTTTGTCATTTTTAATTAATAATTTTTTTTCATCTGCAAAATAAATATACTTTAATGAGGAGTTTCTTAAAGTAAATAAAATATCTTCAAAGGTCTCAACAATAGGATATCCCGCTAAATTAAGAGAAGTATTCATTATAAAAGGCAATTTAAAATTTTCCAATAATTCAAAAAGGTTTTGATTTTCTTCTTTGGTTACTGTTTGTACTCTACAAGTATTATCGATATGTACAATAGATGGTGCTATTTTTTTTACATTTTCTTTTGCTTGAGGAGCAATCATCATATGAGGAGACTTATCTCCTTCTTGTACATTAAAATAATCCTTATATTTTTCTTCTAATATTGAACAAGCAAAAGGTCTAAAATTTTCTCTTTTTTTTACAACATTCATTTTATCTTTAGCATCTGTTATTGAAGGATCTAATAGTAAACTTCTATTACCCAAAGCTCTTGGACCCGCTTCTGCCTTACCTTGTACAAAACCGACTATCTCACCTTTACTTAATATTTTAGTTATATCCTTAATGCTTACATTTGTTTTTAAAACTTCATTTAACAATAAAGAATTTTTTATTAATATTTTTTGACCTAAATAAACATTTTTATTTGGATAAATTTTTTCATTATTACTTAAATAGTGAAAGTATGCAGAACCTATTGAGTTTCCTTCATCACCGCAGATGGGTTCAAAGTAAATTTCTGAATCAGAAAATTTTGTTTTTAATTTGTAATTATTTACAACATTTAATGTAGCTCCTCCTGTAAAAATCATATTATCACTTTGGTATTTTTTGACTAAATCAAAATAGTCTAATTCAAAAAAAACCTGAGAAGTTTTGGCACTATCAATAGTACGTGGTATTTGATTAATATCTTTCTCTGTAATACCTTTTTTAAATTTTTTTAATAATTCTTGGTTAACTTTTCCGTAAGACTGAAGTCCCATAAACTTGCCCTCTTCATTATCTAAACCAAAATACTTAGAAATAATTGCATAAAAAGTTCCTAAACTTAAATTTTTAGTTATTTCAAATTTTGTTTTCGAATTTATTCCAATTTCATTATTTCTATAATTTATTTTTGTATTTTTTTTATTATAAATTTTTTTGTATAAACATTTAATATCTAAACCGTTAAAATCATATATAGTGCATATCTCCACTCCATCGCCCCATTTACTTCCTCTCCCATCAAGAACAAAAACCCTTGCTTCAGAAAAACCCGAATCAACATAAGCCTTAAACAAATGAGTTAAATGATGTGGTTTGTGTAAAGAATAAACATCATTACAGTTTAAAAGTTTCTTAAACTGTAAATAACTTTTTAAATTAAATAAATCACTTTTAACAAAGTCATAAGAAGTGGCGTAGCATTTATCAATTTTTTTATTAGAAATTTGTTCAATACAATTATAAGGAATACCCGTTCTGTGTTTTATTTGAGATAATTTTCTTTCTTCGTTATAATAAATTATCTTACCTTTTTCCATCAAGGTTAATGATGAATTATGCCCTATGTTAAAACCAGCAACCATCATTTTTTCCTCTTTCGTTTTAAATGTCTTCCCATATACCAATCTCCTGGTTCATAATTCCATTTTTTACCATGGTGACCTCTAATATCAGCATAAAGCATTCTAAGTTTAACTATTATTTTTCTTACTTTTCTTAGCATCGTCTTTTAATTTTAATTTTTCAAGTTCACAATAATGTATAATTTTATCTAGGTCTTGTTCTGCAGTTCCCTTAAATAAATATCTACAAACATATTTTACAACACATCCCTGAAAGAACGATAAACCATTCTTTGAAATAAATTCATAAGGCTGTATTTTAAAATTATCTTTATAATGAGATCCACCTACCTGCCTACCTTGTGGAAACGCTTCGTCAAACATATCTTTATGTGTCATTTAAACTCCTTTTATAGTTAGAAAATATTTTACCCATTGGAAAATGAAATTGATGATCTGTTGCTAATAAATGAAGTGTCTTTTTAGCACGAGTCACTCCGGTATACCACACTCTAGCTTCTGCCATTTTATCGTTCCCTGTTTTACTATTAAAATGAGAAGGCCAATTAGATTTTTCATATATAATAACATTGTCTGCTTCTCCTCCTTTAACGGAGTGAATGGTGTCAATAATAATATTAGCTTTGTCATCAAGTTCTACATTGTTTTTTAACATAGTTTCAAAATAATCCAAGTCTTTCGTAGTAAATTTTCTATTTAAAACCTTCCACCAATCTGTGTTAGGTGTTTCCAAACCAGCTTGTTGTTTTAAAAATTTTAAATTTAAAGGTTCATTAGGGTGTATAGCTGACCATGATTTAGCATCTATCTTTCTCCAACCTCTTCTTACTTCATGTATAAAGTCATACATAATACCTACTTCTTCTTTATTGAGAGTTCCTCCATTTTTTAATTTTTCCCAATATGAAATAGCTAACCATTTGTTCATATTAAATGATTTATTACCTCTCATATCTTGAAAATATAGGCCTTTTGCTCTAGCAAATTCTTGTAATTCATTAACATTATTCCTTACTCTACCTAAAATTAACCAGGAGCCGCCTATTTTATTTATAGGAATTTCATTAAATTTAGAATATCTTTCTATGTAACCATCTACTTCATTGCTAGTAAATTCTTTTTCTTGTCTTATAGGTATAAATTTTAATATTTCTTTTGATAAACTATGTATATCTCTATTCAATCTATATGATTTTTTTAAGATAAACACTTTCCCTGGAAAGCCTAAAAAACAATGTACATCTGCACCATTCCACTCATAGATAGCTTGATCATCATCTCCAGCTAAATAAACTCTTCTTGCTTTTTCCGCTATCTTATAGACAAATTTCCACTGTAAGGGAGTTAGATCCTGAGCTTCATCTACTATAAATACTTTGTAATGTTGTGGATTAACTTCTTTGATATATTTTTCAATCATATCTGTAAAATCTATTTTATGATTCTTTTTAAATTCTTCATAGTTTCTTATAATGTCTCTATATTGAATTAATCTTCCTCTTTTATTTACTTCTCTTCTAAAAGCTTCATCTGGTTCTATTAGTAAATTTCTAGATTTGTCGTAAACTCTAAGAAACCAATTATTAAATATCTTGTTATTCATATCCTCATCAGTCATATTAGCTGAAATAGTTCCCCAATCCGTATGAAACTCTAACATATCTACTCTAGGATCTACGACTTGAACATTGTCTAAATGTTTTTTACAGAAGGAATGTATGGTTCTAAAATTATCAAAATCTTCTTCTTTGTAATTTGTAAATTTTTTAATTACTCGTGATACAGCTTCGTTAACAGCTTTGTTTGTAAATGAAACATAAACAATCTCATGAGGTTGTACACCTAACCTTAACCATTTTTCTATTATTTTAATGAGCCTCGTGGTTTTTCCTGTACCAGGAGGCCCAAATATTTTTGCAGTTTTATTGATTATCTGGGTCAAAGCTAGGCAACTTTTTGTTAAAGTTAACGTTACGATCTTTTACAGATTCAAACTTAGGTTTAGATATTTTCCAAAGTCTAGCTGTGTATTCCTTATGTTTTCTTATATACTCTGCTCCATTGTCTATTAATATTTCTTTTACTTCTGGAGCTTTTAAATTCTGACCTTCTTTCTTTAAAAACTTTTTAAAGACCTCAAGTCTAAAGTACATAAAACCTTCCTCTTCATACACATAGTCACTCTGTGTTTGTGATATATCATCAGCAACTTGGTTATCATCAATAAAGTTTTTGAATAGATATTCAAACTCATCTTTATCATCATCAGTAAAGTCATAACCTTCTACATCAGTTTGTATTGTTTTAAGATAGTTTAACCACAAATGAAATGATTCCTTTTCCATAGTCTTCCAAACAATATCTGTATCAAACAATTGTGTTTTAAGTAATTGTTGCTGACAAAGTTCTTGTCCAGTTAATCTTATAGGTTTCTTATCAATAGTTAAAATATACTTAGGTGGCTTAGTGTTAATCTTTTGAAAAGAATCTACAGAAAAACTATAGTTACTTTTACCTATACCTAACTTTCTTTTAATACATAGATCTTGATTACAAAACCTTTTAGCAGGTGGAGTATTGCATTTATAATTATATTCTTTTTCTTTGTTTAAAGAATTAATAATTGTAGCCTTAACTTCTTTTGCAGGTAATGCATTTTCTCCCCAAGCTTTATTTACTTCTTGAAGATCATGTTCCCATGCTCCTTCTTTACCTAACTTCTTAATCATACATACACCCACATTAAACAAAGCTTCATTTCTACCGCCTTGCTCCATTTGAGTTGTCATAAATGATTGTACACATGGAGGATATTCTTTAAACATATCATCTCCATTTTCTTTTACTTCAATTTTTATTTCGTAAAAATCTTTTGGTTTTAATCTAAACTTAGCAACAGCTTCTGGTAATTTATCAGAAGGTATCGAGTGGCCGTTGTCATCTAATGCATATCGCATAGTCATTTCTGCATTAAAGTAAGGTAAGTTTAACCAATTACCTATGGTCCCAAGTTCTACATTAATAGTTCTTTGTTTAGGAAATATTTCACAATCTCCAAATCCTAAAACGCCTGCTATCTCAGTTAATTTATTAATCATTTCAGATGCCGTTACCACACCATCAATATGTAGAAATAAATGTAATCCACCAGACTTAGATCTATAAGGAAAGAGTGGAAGTTTTAGTTCTCTAATTTTTTTAATAGTAGATTTAATATCCATAGAATATTTATCTACATCAATACATCCCCATTTACATTTATTGTCCTTCATAATTGGAACAATACCTATGGAGACTTCTCCTTTTAGATGTTTTTCAAATAATTCACTTGTTACAGACCCTTTCTTAGTAAGCGCTTTGCCTTCTGCTTTACCATCAGACCTATGAGCCCCATTGAGCTCATAGGTACCGTAAGCGGAGTCTAATCCGCCGAATAGGTCGCTAAAAAATTCTAGCGATACCATGTTTAAAACGGTGCTGATGTTACTTGTGGTTCGCCTTCTTGAGAAAGGTTCACCTTAGTATTTCCTTGCTTGCAAGTTTCATAGAACGACATAGCCGCATCCATTAAATCTTGATTAGGAATATCTTTATGATGTTCAACTTCCCATCCAAACCAAGAACCTAAACTATTCTTTTCAAGCATAGTCTTCATCAAATAAATTTGAGACCATGTTGGTGGTTGGAACGTTCCGTTTTTACCTTTTCTTCTCTGAGAAAGCATCATTGAATTCCACTTCTTAGACTTCTTAGCTTGAGTGGCCTTCATGACTATAACTGCTGTCTCTGACGGTTGATCGTTTTCATCTACGACTACTACATAGTGATAATGAGTAGGTTCAATATAATTACCACTTGGTAATCTATCTTTTCTATCATCTCCTCTAGTTGTTTTAGTCATAATGTCTGAATCCGCAGGATATGAATTAACAGGTGCAACAGAATTCTGTGTACCTCTGTCAGCCCACTCTACGTATTCAAATTTATAAAAACAAGGAACGACTTTAAAACCGTCCTTACCATTATAAAGTTTATTCAGAACAGTATTAATTACTTGTCCTGGTCTTGCATTCTCAATGAACTTAGAATCACCTTGAGTTACGTGAGGTGAATTGTTAGTGAGAATCTTTAAGAACGGAAGTGATACATCATTTGATGTAATGTTTTCCGCTCCTGCGTTAGCAAACTGTTCCAATGATGAAACATCTAACGATGGTGCAGATGCAGTTTCTTTTTTAACTACTTCTGATTTTGGCGATTGTGTTTGTGCCATGTGTTACTCCTATAGTTGTTATTTGTTAGTTTTTATTTTTGTTCTATTGGCAACGTATAACCCAAATAAGTCTGAGGGTATAGTTTTATTTTTCTCGGTTTGCTCTTTAACAAATCCTCGAAGCGTTTGCCAATGGATGTCTTCTTTTTGGTCTACGACAAGACCTTTTGCTTCTAACTCAGCTTTAATTCTAGCTGCATCAGAATCTTCTCCTTTATTAAACGATAAGGTTAAATTATTTTTAACCAAATCCCCAAAGTTATTTTCACGTAGCCATTTAAAGGCATCTGCTTTTTTATCTTCTGGGATTTTCGCATAATAATAAGGTGCAACCTCAACAGAAGAACCATCTTCTAGTTTGAGCATTGATATTCCTGCCTCAGACATTACAGCAGGAATAACTTCTTCAGATAAACGTAGTTGTTCCGATTTAGCATTTTTAAGTGCTTCCTCAGCTTGTTCTACTACTTTATTTTGAGAAATTAATTCATTGCATAAATTTGCAATATCTTTGGTTTTATTAGTGTCTATACTTATACTTGTTAGTTGTTCTAGGTTCATAAAAATGACCTCCTTTATTCCCTTGACTATATAGTCATTACAGATTATATGTCAAGCACTATGTTGAACTTGTTTAACTTTAAAACCGCTCCTTACGAGCATCAAAAAACAGCCTTAGAAAAATCTTGGAATAAATTAAATTACGCTTTCTTCATGGAAATGGGAACGGGTAAAACAAAAGTTACAATAGATAATATTGGTTTGTTAAGATTACATGAAGGTATTACAGGTGTTTTAATTATTGCACCTAAATCCGTATACACGGTATGGGCGTATGATGAGATTGAAAAACACATGAGTCCAGATATTGATTACACTACTTATATTTGGAATTTAGATAAACCTAAAAAATTACAACAAGCTTATAAAGTAAATAAAGATTTAACTATTTTTTGTATGAACGTTGAAGCCTTATCTACTGCTAGAGGTCTTAAAGGTGCCATGGAGTTTTTAAAACAACATAAAGCCATGACTATCATAGATGAGTCTACTACAATTAAAAATCATAAAGCTATAAGAACTAGAAATGTTTTAAAATTAGCTAAACATTCTTTTTATAGAAGAATCTTAACAGGTTCTCCTGTCACTAAATCCCCATTAGATTTATATACTCAGTGTGGTTTTTTAAACGAAGATTTACTAGGTTTCTCTTCTTACTATACATTTAGAAATAGATACTGTGTTACCCATAGATTAGATTTAGGTGGAGGAAAATATACAGAGATACCTAAGTACTATGTAAAATTAGAAGAACTTGAAGAAAAATTAAAAACCTTTTCTTATCGTGTTACTAAAGATGAATGTTTAGATCTACCTCCCAAACAATATACTAAAAGATATGTAGATATGAATGAAGAACAAGAAAGAGTTTATAAATCTTTAAAACAATCTGCTATTGCTATTATTGAAGATGAAGCAGTTTCTTATAATAATAAATTAACTGAAATAATTAAGCTACATCAAGTAGGTAATGGTTTTGTGAAAACAAATGATGCAGAACTAAAAGAATTTAAAAATCCTAAACTACATGCTTTGTCAGATATAATAGATGAATCAGATGGTAAAATGATTATATGGGCCAACTATATTTACAATATAGAAAATATTATTGAATTTCTTCAAGACAAATATGGTAAAGCTTCTGTAGTTGCAAACTACGGTGCAATTGATTCAGCTAAAAGAACTATTGCTATGAAAAGATTTCAAGAAGATCCGGAATGTAAGTTCTTTGTAGGTAACCCAACAACAGGTGGTTTTGGACTTACTTTAACTGCAGCTACTAATGTAGTTTATTTTTCTAATAACTTTAACTATGAAGTTAGAAGACAATCTGAAGATAGAGCACACAGATCTGGTCAAACTAAAACAGTTTTATATACAGATATTATATGTAAAAATAGCTTAGATGAACGTATTTTAAGTTCTCTTCATCAAAAAGATAAACTAGCTACAGCAACCATGGGAGATGAGTTTAAAAACTGGCTAAAATAGTTTATAATTATTTAATGAGAGATACAAAAGTAATAGAAGCATTCTTAAAACAACAATATAAAAAAGTAAAAGAGATGGCTCTGTTTAGAAACTTAAAGAAAGAAGTTGAAACAGGTGCTAACGGAACTCAAGATTACATTATTAAAGAAGGTCCTAACAAGGACAAAGTAGCTAAGAAGTAGCTTTTAAATAATTTTCAAATCGTTCCCACCATTTATCCTGGTAGTCTTTTAACTCTTGGCCTTCTAGTGAAAATTCTTGATAGTTAAAATCTCTAGAACACATACATATTTTAACTTGATCTATTTTACCGTACATACTTTCATGAGCTAAACTATATGCTCCTAATTGAATAAAATAATCTTGTACTGCACTCCACTCTCTTTTTTTTGGTTTATTAGTTTGTTTCCAATCAAAGATAGTTACTTTATCGTCTATAACTCCAATACAATCTGTTGCTCCCGCATATTTTTCTGGATAAGCTAAACTAATTTCATTTCCCCAAACTTCAGTTAATCCACTAATATTTTTAAGAATAGTATGAGCCATCTTTCTTGCTCTGTTTCCTTTCTCAGAAATATTTAAGTAACCTTCTCCTTCTAAATATTTTTCAATTACTAAATGCATTTCAGTTCCCATAGAAGCAGCTTCGTTTTTTATTTTCTCAGCTCCTTCTTCTCCGACACGTTGCTTCCATCTCTCCAAAGCTTCAATTGATTCTTTGTCTTTTGTGGCTCCAAGTATAGTAGTTACAGAAGGTAACTTAGTTCCTTCTACAGAATACATACGTTTTCCTGTTTCTGGATCTTCTGCTCTTGAGTATTTTTTATAGGGAAATTTTTCTATTAATTCTAGTTCTGTTAAAGTAAATGAATTGTCTTCTAAGTTTTCTGTAAATATCATTCCATATTACTACTACATATGATTAGAAAGTACAGCTAAAAGTATAGCTCCTAAACCCCCTATAATAAACTTTTCTAGTCTAGTTATACGAGCTTCTATCTTTTCAATTTTTTCGAATGTTTGTTTTTGCATTAATCTGCATATTTTTTCATGATATTCAATTTTATCTAATGCAGATCTTTTAGGCACTTAGAACCTCATCTGCTGCTTTGTAAGCATCCTCTACCAATCCACCTTGATTCATTTGTTGTGGTCGATTAGCTAAAGCTTGTCCTAATGTATCTTGAGGAAACAATGCTGCAAATTGTTCTCCTTGATTTGCTGTAGGTTGAGTGGCCGTTGGCATAGTAGCCGGTGTCGATTGTGCAGTAATCGGCTCTACTGGAGGTGTGTTAACAGGTGCTTCTGCTGCCTGTTGTATGGGATTAGAGTTCATAACTTTTTGAAATTGATCATGACTAGCTCCCATTATAGACGCTCCAGTTAAGTATTCTTCTCCTGCTGTTCTCATTTCAGGACTTAAATTTTTACTTACATCATATTCTGGATAAATTCTATCTCTTGTAAACTTAGGCATTGTTCCAAAATCATAAGTTTCTGGTGCAGAAGGAACTCTTGGTTCTAAAGATAATAATTTTTGTCTAACTTCTTCAAAATCTATTTTATTAGGATTAACTCTAAACTCATCTCCTCTTGCCTCAAATAAACTATTAACCATTCTTCCATAAGTTAATAAAGCATCATTATAAACTTTAGGAGTTAAAGGTATTCTACCTTTTCCAGGGAAAATAGAATCTGCATCTGCATTTAATAAAAATCTTTGAGCTTTATTCATTTCCATTACGTTCTCTGCTATTTTTGCACTTGAAATAACATCACCAAATAACTTAGCTCCCAATATAAGTTTTAAAGTATTTCCTATACCTAAAACTGCTCCTGTAACAGCTGTAGTAGTCATGCCCCCTTGGCCGCCCCCTGCTTTTAAGGTTAAACTTCTTTGAATGAATTTAGCAGGATCTGTAGAAGGAACAGAGTCTACTGCTTTTTTAACTTCAATAAGGTCATCAAACATTTTAAGAGCTTTTTCTCCTTTGGCTCCTCCACCAAATATAACTCTTATTTTATCTCTACCCATAGAATTTTCTATACCTAAATTTTGAATAAATTTATTAATATCTAAACTTCCAAAATCATGGTTACGTACTAAGCCTTCTTCTATATTTGCTAGCGTTCCTCCTTCAGTAAATACTCTTGCATCTACTTGAGTTAGATTACTAATTTCATCAGTTCTAGTTTTAGCTCTTACTCTTTTTTCCGCATCTGCATCTAAAGGATTAAAATTTCTTCTAATAAAACCTTTTTTTTGAGCTTCTGCAGCAATTTTTTGAGCAGGTAAACTATCTAAATCTATAGGATTAAGTGTTGCGTTATTAAAAGAATCAAATACCCATCTCTTAACATATCTGTCCCAAACTGCTTGTGATTCTTTACTAATAGGTATTTTAACTGTTCTATCTATCGTCCCATCTGCTTTTAATATATCGTATGAAGAATCTGTTACTCCTAATATTCTTTTTAATTGTTGAACCGCAATAGGACTATCTCCAGCTAAAGTTCCTTTAATTACTTTATTAAAAACTTGATCGGGTGCAATAGATTCTATCCCTGTCATATCAATACCCTTACTAGCAAATAATTTTCTATCTACTGCCATTAATTTTCTAGCTACAGAATCTTTTTCAAAAGGCCTTAAAACCATAGAGTAATAAGCATTAGCTTCTTGTAATTGTTTTAAAGCTGAATTTGCTACATTAACATTTCTATCTAAAAAAGCTTCTGCTGCTTCGGGTCCTTCTTGAGAAAGCTTCGTTGCATATTCGTCTTTAAATATTTTATCTTTTAATATATCTCTGTTAGCAGCTTCTCCTAATGAGTTTACATCATTTTCAAAAGCTTTTTTAAATCTAATTACTTCATTATCTACTACTTTAAACTGACTACCTGTATATGCTTTAGTTAACATTTTAGATAAACCTAACATATCACTTAATCGAATGTACCCACCTTTGTTGTAGTAATCATTTGGATCAGTTAATCTATTTAAATATTTAATGTATTGAACCATTGGATCATCTACATCTGTTAACTCTTTAGCTCCTTTTTCTAAACCGTCCCATATATCAAATTTTTCTGGATACTCTAATTTTAATCTATCTAATAATACTTTAGTTTCATTTCTTACATTTGTAGTTGGTATGAAAGTAGGATTACCTAATTCCTCATAATGATTTCTAAATCTTCCATATTCATCATCAATAGTTTTCCAAACATTATTAAATTCAGATTTAATTTGATTTACTCCTGCAAAGTTAAGAATACTATTATTAACTGATGGTGGAAGATCTAAATTATTCATAGTGTTTACAAATTGTTCTTGAGTTAAATTAGCATTAAAAGTTCTATTGAAATCTTTTAAAGATCCTCCTACAAGTGGATATACCCCAAGAGTAGTAAAGAATTTTTTTACAAAACCTTGCCAAGCTCCTTTTAATCCAGGAGTATTTGTTGGAATTAAATTAGTTATATTAATTGGTTGACCGGATCTTTCTGCTGCCGCAGCAATTTCTTTTGCTTGAGCTTTATCTAAATCTAATGAAGACTTAACCATTCCTTTTGCATTTCTAACTAATCCTATTAAACCTAAGGCGCCACCTGTCCATAACATTTCATCTCTACTTGCTCTAAGTCCATTAAGAAACATTCTTTCAACAAAAGGTAATTGTCTTTCTTGACTATCTGTTAATTCAGCTAAATCTTTTGAAGTAGCTCCTACAAAATCAGAACCTAAATTAGCCATATCAAATGCAGCACTTCCTGCGGCTGCTCCTCCTATTGCTCCTAAAGATGCTTTAGCCTCAACTGCTAACGCTGGACTAGGTCCAAACTTTTGTATTTTTTTAAAAAAATCTACAGTGTTATCTAACATTCCAATTGTATTACCTAATAATCTAACTGGAGCACCTACTGGTCCCGGTACTTTTTTTAATTTTTTAGCAAACTCACTCATTTTAGATAATCTTTTTTGGTAAATACTTGATCCTGCTACGTATCTATTATCTATTCCGTAAACATCTTTAAAACCATTTTTAACATAAGAACTTACCAAAGCTTCTCTTTCCACCATGTAAGGAAGCATTCCAAAACCTAAAGTTCCAGCTAATACCAAATCTCCTCTACCTACTCCTGTAGCTGATTCAAAAGATTTTAATCTTTTCATTTTACCTTGAGCCACACTCATAGCTCCTAGGTCAATTAATTTCTCATACTCACCTATGCTATTATATCCTTTTAATTCACCTGTTTTGAATGCATCATCTAAAGCTCCTAACTGTTCTGGACTTAAAGAACGAGTATCTATTTGTTTTGCATCAATAGCTTTTTGTAATTGATTTATAGCAACCATTATTGACCTCCAGCTATGGGTATAGTACTTAAAATTTGATTTCTATTTTCTTTATTTTGTATTTTTTGTTTTGCTAAAAATTGTTTTTCTTTTTCAGTGTATAAATTTTCTACTCCAGGTACATTTTCTTTAAAGTATTGCATAGAAGATTCTGTTCCGCCTGCTCTTCTATATTGCATAGCAAATCCTTGAGCTTTATTTTCAAATTCTTCTTTTAAATTTACGTAGTTTTGTCTAACTGTTTTAGCTGAACCAAAGAATTTAATAATCTCTGTACGCTGTGCTGCGTTATCAATATCTTTTTGAGTTAATCTATCTTCTGATTTGTTTGCATTCGCAACAAGATATTTCATACGTTGTTCAATTAAAGCTAATTTAGTAAATGTTGCTAGTTGTGCATCTGTAGGTCTTGATAAAAATCCTCCACCCATGTCTTTTTTAGCTTGTTTATACATTTCTTTAGCTCTTTTATCTACTCCCTCAGTCATATCTTTTTCATAGTTTTCAAGTAATTTATCTGCTACTTTTTGATCTTCATTATTTCTCATTAAACTTTTTATTTCAGCATCAAAATCAGAACCAGTTATTCCGTTTGCTCCTGTTACTTGCTCAAAAGTTCCAAACACATCTTCTTTTGCTAAACCAAATGCAGCATCAAATGTTCCTGCTTCAGGAAGAGCATTAATAACAAAATCAATCATTTCAGCTCCTCTTTTATTTTCTTCCAAGTTAGCTGCATATAAATTCATTTTATCTGCGTTTTCTTTTACTTCATATCCAACTGCTCCTGGAGGAGCTAATTCAGGTACATTGTTTCTATTTAAAATATAGTTTCTTCCATCTTTACCTCTCATACCTTTTACGTTGTAAAACTGTCCTGGGTATTTAGGATCTTCTATTTTAAATACTTTATCTCCACCTACAAAACCTGGTCCAGCTTGTGCTGCTTTCGCTGCATCAGCTTTAGATTTTAAAAATGCTTGAGCTAAAGTCATATCTTGATTTTTTTGAGCTAAAGCTACATTCATTAAGTCATTAGCAGTAGATTCTAGACCTTGTCCAGTTATATCTAAAAGTCCTGATAAACCTTTTTGTCTAGTTTTTCCTGACATTAATTTTGCTGCAAATTTCATGGCTATTAAATTATTTAAATTACCACTACCGCCTGTCATTTCATTTAATTGATCTTTAAATTGTGTGAACTCTTTACTTAATGGAGATAGATTGCTTGCTTTTTTAATTTCATTTTGTCTATTCTTAACCATTCTATTTACTTCATCATCTGTCATTCCAGGAATATTATTAGTTACCTGATCAATCTGTCCCGGTATAGTAGGTGCAATAGGTTCTGGATCTTGATTATTAAATCCAGATAATCTCATAACATCTGGTAAAGGTACATCTGTTTGTTCAGCTATTTTTTTTAAAGTTTCTTCTCCAGCTGAAGCAAGATTATTTACATCTAATCCAAGTTCTTCTGCAATTGATATAATTTTATTTGCTTTAGGTAAATCGTCATTCAATTGAATTTCTTCTGGACTTGAAGGATCCATAATACCAATAGGTTTAGGTTTAAAATTTTTCACCTGTTCTTTGTAATCTTTTAAATTATCTGTAACTTTTTTCTTTGGATCTGGTTTGTATTCTGGTTTTTCTTCGTAAATTAATCTTTCTTCAATAGATTTAATTTCTGGAGAAACTTGGCTCATATCTGTTGCTAAATTTCCTGGATCTTGCATCTGTTGACCAGCAAAAGCGGCACCAATAGATCCTCCAGCTGTTTTATATGGATTGTTTATTAATGCTTTAGCAGCAGGAGTTGTTTTTGATGCTCCAAATTCTCCTAATTCTCTTATAGCTGCGATTCCAGATTTCTTCATAGTTGAAGGTAAAAAAGCAGCACCTGGTATAGCATAAGCAGCACCTTCTATAAATTGTCCAGTGTCTCCTTCTCTTAAACCTTTAGCCATTTCATTAACTCCATAACCTACACCAGCTGCTTCCGCTCCTGCTAATGCAGTTGAAACTTTTGGTCCAGACATTTTAGTTCCTATATATCTAAATGCAGGAGCAGCTCCTGCTCTAAGCATATTTCCTGCACTCATAATTCCCCCAACAAAAAATTTAGGAACAGCTTTACCATCAACTTTTCTAAGTTGAGTAGCTTTCTTCCTAAACAAAGGTCTCATTAAGGTTTTATCCATAATGCTAAGCTCTCCCAGTGTTCGTTGCAGCGTTTTGAACTGCCGGAGCTCTATTTAAAGCCGAATAAGTTGCGTAAGCACCTAGTCCAGCACCTGCCGCTTGAGCAAGTGGATTAGTTCCAGGTGAAGTTGTTTGAGTAATACTTGATTGAGTTGTAGGACCTGCAGCGTAAATGTTTTTAACAAACTCTGCTCTTTGATAAGGTTCGTAAGCTCTTTGTAATTCAGTTTGTCTTTGAGCATCCAATGCTTGTTGACCAAGTTGTCTTTGTAAACCACCTGCAGCCATCAATTGATTAATGTCTTGTTGTGCCATACCTTGTTGTGCCTGACCCATTTGACCTAATTGAGAACCGGCTTGTAATCCTGTTTGAGCTTGTAAAGCTTGATTATTTTGAAACGCATTTAATGCATTTTGGAAAGCAGTTCCTTGAGCTTGTCCTATAGCAGATAAAGTTCTGCCTCCTAGTTCTGCTCTTTGAACACCTTCACGTCCGCCACCAAATGCTCCACCCATAACTGCTTGTTGGCCTATTTGGTTTTGTTGCATTTGAGCTTGTCTATTAATTTCATCTGTAATGAAAGACTGATAAGGATTAAAATAATTTTGAAACTGTGCAGAAGTCGGATCTAAAGCTGCAGCACCTTGTGCACCTAACACTGAACCAATACCTGCGTTTAAAGTATTAGCACCAACACCTGTAACTCCTGATTGAGTAATACCTTGTTGCTCTAATGCACCTAAACCTTGAGTTTGAATTGTTGGAATATTAACTGGAGTTCTTGCAAGCTCTGCTGCAGTATCCATTAAACCAATTTTTCGTTCTTCTATTCCTGGTGCTTCTCTAATATATTGTGTAGTAGTGTCCGGTTGCGATCCACCGCCGCCACCACCTCCGCCGCCAAATAAACTCATTTAATTAATCTCCTTTTGATATTGATAATGCTTTACTTTCCAACCATGATTTCCTACAAATTTTTTCCATCCTGGTCTTCCTAACATATTTAATCTTTTACATTTATTAATCTTTGCAAAATTTTCTAATGTATGTACTAACTGATCTACCCACATTTGATATTTCTTTCCAGTACAGATACATCCTTGTAATTCACTAAAGTTTGGATTAACAAAAATTCTAGTTGTACAACAACCAAATACTTTAGTTTCTCCGTCTTCATCTTGTCCAAACATTACAAATAATTGCATTCTATCTTTTTCTAACTCTTCTTTTATGTCTTTAAGATCTGCATAAGATCCTCCATATTTAAGAGCTTCCGCAATTAAAAATTCTACTAGTCCCCAAAATTTATCTATTTCTTGAGGGAGTACAGATATAATTTGTACCTGTTGTGAAACAGGTTTAATGTTTTGTTTTGTTTGCATTTATTAAATCAAAAATTCTTTTAAATTGTTTTTGTTGATCGTAAAAAAACTTAGCACCTTTTTTTCTTTGATCTGATTTATCACTAGGGCTTGCTCCAGCAATAATACCAGCACCTAAAACTGCATGAGATCTAGATACAAACTCTCCATCAGCTAATTGAGCTAACATAGTATCTTCGTGATCTTTTCCATGACCTGTTCCATCCATTACAAAACCGTTTGCTCTGTCATAGTTATTAGCATCATTTTCATCATGAGTCATTTTAGAAGGAAGAACTTGACCCATTCCACCTTCGTTAAATTTTGCAATACTAGCAAGTCCACCTGTATTCATTTCTACTGCTTTAAAACTTTGAGTAGGTTCATCACCTAAAACTTCTTCTGCTGTTTTATATTCTCCAGGTTGTACTAATGGAGAATTTATTCCAGTTGCATAATCTCTTGTTTGAAATCCAGTTGGAGTTGCTCCAAAACCGTAGTTAGCATATTTAGTATAACTTTGATTAGGTATAGGTAAATACATTTTATCAGGACCCTCGTCACCGGATAATAAAGGAAGTGCAAAAGATGCCGCTGCTATTTTTCCTGCAGTAGATTTGGGTATAAGTTTATCTACAAAAGATCCTATTCCATTTTGAGATTGAACTCCTCCTGTTGCAACATTAGCTACAGGATCACCCATGTTAGGTATTGCCCCTGATGCCTTCATTGGATTAAATAAAGTATTTAGTCCTTGCATTGTTGAAGTTTGACCAAACTGTGCTCCTAAAGTGTTTCCTGCTAGTGTATTCGCTCCCGTTTGTCCAAACGCTTGCATTCCAGGTACTCCTGCCATTCCGCCTAGTTGACCTAAGCCTCCTATCATCATAGCATCTCTTAAAGATCTTTTAGTAGATTTACCTCTTAATTTTTGTACACCGAATGTGGCCAAAGCCATTGTAAATGGATCCAATTTTAGCTCCTGTTCCTAAATTTTATAAGTTATATAACTTACAAATTCTACCATTTTAGTCAGTCTTTATCAACTCATCGGCAAAACGACCAGTATATTGATGTTCTCCAATATGAGTAATGTGATCCATAATCCAAGCATGACATTCGCCTCCAATGTCCTTCCATCTTTGGCAAAAAGCAAAGTCTTCTCCTGTGTAGGTATGTTTGACAGGGTCAAATTGAGTATCAAAGAAGTTCCAAAAATCAGGTAGTTTTTCATTTTTACCATTAATAATTTGATCTTGATCGATTCTCATTTCTGGATAAGCTTTTATCATTTTAAGAATTACTTCTCTTTTAATTAACATAAATCCTGTTGGAGAATGTTCTACTTTAATAATTCCATCTTTAATTCTAATAGCATCATTATTTTCTACCTTCATTGGGTATCTATAAAAACCTTTGTTTCTTAAATCTTTAGCTTCCTTAATTTTACCCTCTTTAATCATATGCATTCCTTTGTCCCAATTAATATCTTTTAAAGGATAAGGAATAGAAATAACATCTTTATCACAAGCCACCAATCTTTCTGGAGCAGCCTCGTTAAAAGAAATATCTGAATCAACAAATAATAAATGAGTGGCATCTGTTTGAAGAAAAGCACTTACACACATGTTTCTTCCTTGAGTCACTAATGAAGATTTCATTATTTGAAACCATATTTTTACATTCTTTTTAAAACAATGTTTCTGTAAATTTAATAAAGCTTGTGCATAATGAATAGAGCACTCACTGTGTACGGGTGTTGCTACAAATAAAGAATAACCTGCTTCTTTCTTAGTGTCCGGTGTCGAGTGTTCTTCGTTAAACCAAATTGGTTCGTGATTTTGAATCATAAGCTCCTTGTAAAAAGTTAGTCCATTCGTTTTTTCTATTCTCCCAACTATAAAACTTCTTGTAAAAAGATACTTGAGAATCTAATAATTGTTGCATTCCTACTGAATGAAGTTGTGATGCAATTCCTTCAATTGCATAAGCAAAGCATCTAGCTAAATTTTTATAATCTCTATCGTACTGAACGTAAGTCGGCCACTCTGAACATGTCTCAAACAAAGCTCCGTAATTAGTTACAATTCCATGAAGTCCACTTCCTAAAGCTTCAATAGCTGACATACAAGAAGTCTCTTCCCATATATTAGGATAAGCAAATATTTTATATTCACCCATCTTCTTCATTATCTTTTCATTAGAAGCATATCCTATATAATTTACATTAGGTAATTTTTTAGCTTGTTCATACAAAGCTTGATAAGAATCATCATTAGCATTTTTAAAAGCATCTCCATATATTTGAGTAGAAGAATAAACATCTAGTTCAATTAAAGGATCTTTAATTAGTTGCATAGCACCTAATAACACAGATAATCCTCTCCATGGAGTAGAGGTATATATTAGTTTTATTTTATCCCCGTTCTTGTGAATAGGTTTATCTGCAAATTTTTCTATAGCATTCTTAATAACCACACATTTTTCAGGGGGTACTTCAAAAGCCATTCTAAACTTTTCAGCACACCAATGAGAGTTGAATACATACCAATCATATTTATTATGATTAGATTTATCTTTAAACCAAGGAGCCAGATTACCTTGATCATATGAGTTTTGTGCCCAAAGAATATTAATTTTATCTTTAGATAGAGGTATCTTCTCTGGAATAGAAGTAGTTATTTGAAATTTATCTAACAGCGTATTATCTACGTGTTTATATAACTGAGCGTATTGAAGCTCCGTTCCGCCTAATGGTTGCATAAATTAATTGTTAGTTAGCTTCGCCGTCTACAGTTAAAGAAGCAACAGTGATTTCTAAATCTTGTTGAAAATCTTCTGCTGTAGTGTCTGTATTTGAATCAGCTACATCTGCATCAAATGCTGCTTTATCAGTGTAGATTACACCTGTTCTTTTATTTTTAACAATTTCTTTTGCTTTTGCTGGTATTCTTTTTATTTCCATATAACTTATATAGTACCTTTTAAGTTGTTTGTCTAGCCTTGTGTGTAAACTTTTGTCTAGCCATGTTTATCCTTTTAGTTTTTCATTTCCTATTATGTAGGGTTCTTTTTTAATCCACGTAATACCGTTTTGTAATTTATCATTTTCAGTTTTTCTCATATTTAGTTGCGTGAATTTATAGTTTATATATTCTTTATCAAGTTTCTCAAAATTTTTTGGAACTATACCTTTGTTAAAAAATTTAATTGAGTCTGTTACGAAACTAAATCCTGGATAGTAATCGCATAAACCATCTATAAACAAAGAGGAATAAGTATTGGAATGTAATAACCACCAATACAGTAAAGGTCCTACGTACTCTGGAGTTCTTAAAAAGTCGCTTGTAACTATATCTACATTTTTTAAATAAGATAGATTGTTGAAATCTATATTTTCTTCCTTAAAATTTAAATATTTTTCTAAATTCCACCTTGTTTTATACTTATTTACATGATCTGTTAAAGATTCAGTTTTTTTCCATGCGCTTGCATTATCTATAGTGGTTATTAATCCTTTATTGTTTTCCGACATTGCTAAAGCAATCATGAAAGCAGTAGCACCATTACCAGTTCCAAGTTCTAAAACTTTTTCTGGTGATTTCATTTTGACTAAAGAGTAAAAAAATAAACAAGAATCTTGAGTTACATAATCTAAACCCAGTTCGTAACACTCTTTTATAATTTCTAACTTTCTTTCCATTCCCTTACAAAGGGCTCTCCCTTATCTGATCGCGTAATGTGTGGCAGATAACTTATTTTACCATCTTTATTTTTATTTAATTTCTTTTGCTTTTGCTGGTATTCTTTTTATTTCCATATGACTTATATAGTACTTTTAAGTTTATTTGTCTAGCCTTTACCTTGGCCTTTATATCTTCGAGTACGTTTTTGACGTTTCTCATTTTTGTTTAATGATTTTTTATGTTTTCGAGGACCTCTTTTTTTAGGTTTATCTCTTACTACGAAATCTTTAAATTTTCTAGCCATTCTGATCGTCCCTTGATATTTCTAATATAGAAATGATTGCTGTAACTGATGTTGTATCACTAGTTTCCATTAATATCGAATCTCCTTCTTCTAATATTATAGGACCTTTAGCTACATTACAAATAGTGGGTCCCGTTATATTAGCATAAGCCACTTGATAAGTAGTAGAGGTTGAACTATCTGTAACCGATGTTTTAACTATCTTAGAACCAGATTCATTTGTTATTTGTATATTTTGTATAATACCTCTAGCGTTACTAGGTGCTGTGTATAAACTAACCGTTGCGGTAGTTGTTCCAGGAAAGAATGCGTTTTTATAAAAGTTTGCCATTAATTATCAATGAGTATTAACTCAAATCCCCCTGCTGCTGATGATGTAGAATTAGATATAACTTGAAAATCTAAATCTGTTTTTTCTGTTGCTTTGTTTATAGCGTATTTTTTCCAATCTGAAAATCCACCTCTGCCTGTTAAAAATTCTTTTACGTTCCATGCTGCATTTGCAACTGTATTATCTCTAGACATTAATCTATATGTTTGCTCTTGATCTTTAGCAGAAGATACATTTATATTTATAATGTATCCTGTTTTTCCTGCAGGTATAGTGTATACGGCCATTAATGTTTGACCATTTCCATCTGTTGCACCATTTGTAATCAACGCCCTTGTAGTAGAAGTATCTTGATCTCTAATGGTAATATCGCCTTCATTTCTTAAACTTGTTCCAGCTGTAACTACTCTTGCTCTAAAAATTCTTAAAAAAGATCCAGTAGTTGTAACAGCACTTGTGCCATTCATAGTTACTGTCTCTGTTAATAAATTCCAACTAGAATCTAAACCTTGTAGTTCAACTGTTCTTGCTCCAGTTCCTGCTGATGTATCATCTGCATCTGAACTTAAAACCTCTAATTGATCTGCTGCACTCATCCACGGATAAGCATTAGAACCTTCCCAAATACTTTCATAATTACTAGACCCAACACTTGGATTATATCCAAATTTACTTACATTAGAATAACCAGTGAAATCACCTTTAGCAACTGCAAGAAAGAAATCTATTTCAGCTGATCCTGGTGTGGTTGACCCTGTTGTATTTACATTATTACATGAGCTCATTAGCAACCAAACCTCATATTATACCAACCGACTCTTTCTATTTCTTGTTTTAATTCTTCTTGAAAAGTAAAGTTAAGTTGGTTTTTCATAGTCTCTAAGGACTGAAGAACTTGTTGTTGATTATTTGGATCATACTCTGGAGTAGGCTCTGGAATGTAATTAGTTATTTTAGCCATTATCTTCTACCATCGGGTTGAATGTCTGCTCTAAAAGTTCCATATCTCCAAGTTTCTCCACTAGATAGATTAGCTATTTTTAAACTAGCTGATCTTCCTCTAGCACGTGTATCTATTTTTTGAGTACTTGATGTTACAGAAAAAGGTCCTAAAGAAGAACTAGCCGCTGTATCTGATGGATAGTCTTTTAATAAAATTGTAACCGTTGCAGTTCCATTTAGTCTTTGAAAATCAGGTATAAATCTTCTTACCTTTGTAAAATATTCTCCATCACCGTCTAGGTGTATCATAAAATCCCCAGTCTCAATAAAAGAAGAAATTGCTGTAGTCACTCCATTAGCCAATTGATCAGTTCCAGTTTCATGTTCCCAGAATGTAGCAGAACCAGAAGTATTTGTCACTCCTTGGATAACTGGGAAAGTAGGGACTCCTGTAGAATCAAAAGAAGTAGCATAAGGTTTATCAAATAAATGAGCATCGTAATAAGATGTTCTAGCTAAAGAACTTGTATACCAAACTTTATCTTGATAATTATATGTAACACATCTATCTATTTCAGTAGCTGTATTTGAAGGATAGAACCAATTTATTTCATTAAATAATGAATTGTGACTAGCGTATACTAATTTTCCAGCGTCATAATTAAATCCTAAGTCTCCTGGGTTAGCTGTATTAAATACAAAATCTTCAACTGAACAAGGAATTTTAACAACTGTTCCATTGTAAGCATTAAAAGAACCAGAATCATCCATCCAATAAACAATACCATCTACGAAAACAACACTATGAGGACTCATCAAACCACAATTAGATCCTACTTTTCTAATACTAAAAGTAAAAGGTGCTCCAACATATTGCATGGTATAAGCGGCAGTATCAGTTAAAACTAAAATATAATCTTTTGCTCTTATTGCACCTACGATATGTGTTCCATCATCTATTCTAAAAGTACCTGCTGTGTTAACAGAAGTTGGTTGATAATCATTATAATTTTCTTGATCAGAAAATCTAATTAACATTGGGTCAAAACTTGAAGTATCTCCAATAGTTTCTTCCGTTCCTAAATGTATAAAATGTCTATCTGTATCGGATACGATTGAAATAGCTGTTCTAGTAGGAGCATTTGCCATAAGAGTTGCTCTAACCTGTAAAGCATTATTGTTATTATTTATAGGCTGCCATGTAAATGTTCTACCATTTAATATAGTTGCAGTTAATATTTGTCCAAAATTATCTAAACTCCAACTAGCTGGATCTAGTCTAACGGTAGAAGATAAAGACGCTGAACCCCATGCAGTAAAGTATTCAACCCCTGCATTATCAATATGCGAAGCCGCAGAAGTTCCATTGTATCCTCTAGTACATCCGGTTAAATCATTTCCTGAAATACCTGTAAAACTTATAAGTTCATTATCTATTTTAATAACTCCTGTTAATGGAAAACCTACAGTAGAAGTTAAAGTAATAGTGGTAACTACGGCATCAATCGCTCCATCTAAAGTAGTAGTTAATCCAGAGGCTCCTCCATAAGATCCTGTACCAAATCCAAAACCAAAAGTCTGTCCAATAGGACCTACTTTAACATATCTGTTTACAGTACATGCCCCTGAAGCTGCAGTAGTAGCTGTTGCATTAGCTGCCATTGTTATTGTAAAAGTATTAATCGTTGCACTGATTACTTCAAAAGTTTGATCAGTAAAATCGGTTGCTGCGTATCCTGCACCAGATGGTGGAGTTACACTTGTAAAAGTAAAGTAGTCTCCTGCAATCATGTTATGGTCAACTAAGTTTACGGTGACCGTTGGCGAGGTGTCTGTAGTATCAAACGTTCCTCCTGTTTGCGCTGCCTCTAATGGAGTAATATCGTAATACGCTCCTCCATAATAAATATATAATCCTCTTTGAGACCCAAGTGCTACATATCTATTGCCATCTAAATCTGACCACTGGTGCTGTGCTCTTACGGCACCGGCTAAGGTGTCTGTTGTAATAGAAGACCATCCTCCTACTTTTTCAGGAAATCCATAACGAAATCTTACAAAATCTCCATCTACATATTGCCCTTCAGCAGCAGTATCTGTAATTTGTTTGTTAAATCCTGGTCTTATATTAATTAAATTTAAAGCCATAATCTTATTTTACAATACTATTAATGGTTAGTATAGAACCAGCTATTTTACAAATGCTGGTGCTATATTAATTAAATTTAAAGACATAAAAGCATTATACACTAATACCTTATTTCTATAAAGATTATTTAATATAAACTATATTTAATACCACTCTATAGTCAACATCTGTATGTGTAGTTCCAAAATGAAGAGTATTAGTAGGAAAAGTAACTAATCTATTTTCAATAGAATCAATTTTATTACCATTTACTATTTGAGTGTAGCCGTTATTTGTATTCATGTAAAAAATACTAGTCAAAGTATTTTCATTTTCAATATCATCTACATGCGGTTTAAACTCTATTATCTGATCAGTTTTTCCGGTAAAGTTTAATTTAGCTCTGACTATATTAGTTGCACCAATTGCAAGAACAAACTTGCTCATTATAGTAGAAAAGAAAGGACTAGTTTTTCTTTCTTGATTTTCACCTACAATTTTTATTAAATTATGAGTAAATTGAGTATTACCATCTCCTTCTTCAACTTTAAATTTTTGATAATACCACGGAAACTCATCACTAAATATTATGTTTTGCATATTAAAAAAGTGATCGTTGTTTAAAAAATTATTCTCTACTGTTATCATCTTTGCTTAAATTTATTTTTTCTTCAGTGCCATCATTTAATTTTTTTTGTAAATCTTCAGTAAAGTTAGCATTCCAATCCATTACTATTTTTCCTAAAGCATTTCCAAATAAATTTAATGCTTCTGGACTAAAATGTATTTTTTTATTAACAGAAATTGTTTTTATTTCTTCTTCACTAAACTCTACGTCACATGCTCCGGTATCTTTATATTGTATAAATTTCATTTTAATTCTCCTTTAAGTGCCAATGAGTGGAGGGTAAACTCCAATAGTTTCTTTTGTCCATATAGTTATCTTTATATAAACCATCTTTTTTTACGTAGTGTAAAAAAACTTGTGCGTTCCAATCTCCCTCAAATGTTTTTCTATAGTGAGGAACTTTAGCACCAAGATATACAGCTGCATCTCCTGGTTTAAGATTTATTGGATTATCATTCATGTAAATAGGCCATTCTTTATCACCACCTATATTAACTGTTACACTTATTTCACATGAAGACCTATCTCTATGTTTTTTTAATTCTGAATATTTTGTGTACATTCTCCAATATGTGTAAGTTCCTAACAAATTAAAACCTGTTGTTTTTTCTATAATATCTTGTTTAACAAGCATTACAGATTCGAATATAGAGTCACCATAAATAGCAGTGTCTAATACTGAGCTACCTGGATCAAAGTTTATAGTATTTGTTCTATGTACTATTTCACAATGTTTGTTTAATAATTTTAATTCATCTTTTTTTAAAAAATTATTAATTATTTTATAATCAAAATCTTTTCCTATTTCGCCCATGCTACCACCGAATATCTTGTACCTTCATCAACTGGAGTTACAGAATGAGGGTAAATAAAATTACTTGGCCAAATGACCAAACGATTTTTATTTTTTTCAATTTTAATTATACTGTCAGTTCCAACAGCCTTAAAAACTAAATCTCCACCTTTATAATTATCGTTTACAAAATATATTAAACTTAAAGTTCTAGGTGTAGTTGGACCATCATCTACATGAAATTTGTAGTGTCCTCCAGGGGTATATTTTAAAACTTGTATATCAGTTACTATGGGTTTAAGACTATTTAAGTTAAAATCTGTTGTATAAACTCTAATACGTTCCATAAAATATGAAAATAATACTCCACACCAGTGAGAATTTGTCAAGCTTTTCTCATGAACATTATGAAGACCTTTATGTTTAACATTTCTCATTTCTTTATCAATAATGGTTTCACCGTTATTGACAACTCCTGCATCTTCATAAATAAAATCATTTTCACAAAGTTTTAAAAAAACTTTTAATGTGTTTTCAGGAAAAATATCATCAAAAGTTCTAATGTAACTTTCTATTCTAGCCATGTCTAAAGTTTTTTTATTTATTTCCATGATTTTTTATTCCACCAAATTTGTTTATAATTATGTATTATTTTTGTACTTAATTTAAATCTTTTCTTTTCAAAAGAACTATCATCTGTTGTTTCAATTTTCATTTTCCAGTTATCTCTTTTAAAAGGAAATACTTGAACATAAGGAGTTCCAGCTTTTACTGTAGATTCTAATACAGGATATTTATCTCCATTTATAATAATTGGAAAATTAACTGGATTTTCAAAAACATCTGTATCAACAATTCCAGGTATTATACTAAATCTATCATCTGAGTTGTTAAGTGGAGGTAAAAAAAGACAAGAGTAACCGGGAGGAGTAATTATAGTCCATGGGTTTAAAATTTTATGAAAAGGTAAATTTTTATTTTTTTTATTAAAAGGACACTCTTCCCCTAATTGACGAGTTGGATGATAATTAGGAATATCTTTAGTATTAATATTAGCTTTAAATGCTGTCTCTGCTGACACATTAGTCTGTGCTGTAAAATATCCTGCTACTCTATTACCGTCAACTATTGTATTGTGAGCTAAATAATAATCAATAGGCATTTTTAAAGTATAGCCACTGGTTAAAGTATCTAAAAAAGGCATGCATCCTTTTATAGTAATATCACCTATTTTATGATCTAAATTTTTATACCACTCAGGTATATTCAATTTAGTTGGTGCAGGATAAAGATCCTTATTTTCAAGAATAATATCTTTCGCTTTAAATTTAATAATACTTTCGAACACAAAGTTTTATAGCTTTAATTAAGGTATTTGTAAAGGATGATAATATGTTATTGAGTTTTCTTCGCAGTATTGTTCAAGGCTTTTTTCAAAAGGATATTCTATTGAAGAAGTGTCTATACCTTCCAGTGCTTCTTTATAAGCTAAAACACCATTATAAAAAGCATTGTGTTCATTAGATGGTCTACAAAAATTAGTAATTTGAAGCACACGATTACTAATAACTGCTTTTAATGAGGCTTCAGTAGGAAAGTTATGTTCTGCATCTACATAAGATACTGTAGTACCATCATAAGTAACAGTTTTTAATTCTTTTATTATGTTAGCAAAATCATCGTCAGATATATCTACTACGTTGTACATGCCTAAATCTATATTAAAATTATTTACATTATCGTCTGTGCAGACTTTATATATTACATTGTGATTTTTATCAAAAAGTGCTTTTGCCATTTCTATCCTCTATCATCGTAGATAACCACGACACCCTGTCCACCTGGAGTTCCAGATCCATTTTTGTTACCTCTCGCTCCGCCAGAGCCCATATTAGTTATGTTGAAAAAAATATCATCAGCTAAAGTTGGGGGAGCTAAAGTTTCTCCGGATATATTACCACTTGCTGCTGGAGGTGAATTGTTAGCTGAGTTTGGTGAACCAGCGCCCCCTCCTGAACCAGCGTTCGCTGCTGCTAAATTAGTTATATTTGAATTACCACCTGCACTACCTGGATTACCAAAGCCGCTAGGATTTCCTCCGGTTCCTCCACCTCCAGCAGCATATGAATAAGTACTTCCGCCAGTAACTGAACCTGTGAAAAAACCATATTTACCCGCTCCTCCAGGTTGGCCTTGAGGATTTGGTCCGTCTCCGCCTCCACCTCCTCCGCCCCCACCAGAGCCAAGATATGCTTGAAATTTTGTTGTGTTAGGTGAAGCCACATAGTTTCCAGATGCTGGTCCTTTTTGAGCTAAAACTAATTGCATATTTGCAGCTCCAGCTCCTGAAGATGCTGCTATAACTCTTCCAGAAGAATCAACAGTTATGTTTGATGCTGTAAAAGTTCCTACAGCTGGTTTAATTATTCTTGGCATTTTTTTCTCCTTAAAATTTATTAATCATTCATTTCTACATAAGAAACATGGTAAGCTATATCACCGCCAGCGCCAGCTGTTACAGTTAACAAATCTGTTTCGTCTAAATATATAGCTCTATTAATTAAATCTAATGTTGAATCTGCAGGTACTGAAATTGTACTTGCTATTTCATAATAAGTTACACCATTGTCATTACTAATTTCTACTGTTACGTCTGCAGCATTAGTTCCGTCAATGTTTGCTAATAATATTGCATCTATTCTCACTGCAGTATCTGCGGGAACATCAATCATAGTAGTTCTGCTAGTATCTCCTAAAGTGCCCATAGCATTCTTAGGTGTCATTGTTGTTATATTTATTATGTTTGGTGTCGCCATTTTTTTAATCTCCTGTTACTATATTATCCGAAAACGATTGCCATTGCAATAGCCTTACCTGTTGAAGCTCCAGTATTATCTTGAAACGTTGGTGCTGTTCCAGAGCCCGTTGATGTTAAAATTTGTCCTGCTGTTCCTTCAGAAACACCTGCAAAAGCAGTGCCTGCACTGTTAACCTGTACTTGACCTGTTGTTCCTCCTGGAGGAGACGCTAAAGAAATTTCTTTTACATTAGGATTAGTGCCATCGTCAGCAGCAGCAAATAATAATTTGTCACCTTTGTCTGTTGTTGCAAAAGTAGATGATGTACCAGAACCTGTTACATATTTAAATTGTACAGTGAAAGAACCTGTTGTTGAATTTCTTAAAAAATAAAAAGTCTCTACGTCTAATGGAATGGTTACAATTTGATTTCCTGTAATAGTACCTGTGAACTCAATCATTCTTGCTTGAGCTGTTCCAGTTGTATTACCATCAATAACATCTAAAGCTGTGGTTTGTGCACCACCTGCAATAGATACTTGTTTGAATCCGCCTGTTAGCTGTTCAATTAAATCTAAATTATTATTTGTTTTATCTCCCCATGTACCAGCGTTTTCGCCAGTCACCATAAGTTCTAAACCGAGAGGGGTATACGATGATGCCATAAAATTTTAAGCTCCTGTTTTTATATATTACAATATTACTATAATTATGCTGCTAGATCAACCGGTGTCCAGGTAACTTCTGTACCTACATCCACCTCAGCCCATGCAATTATATTAGGATTAGCCGCTGTAATTGTCAAGCCTATGCCTGTAAGTTCAACTAATCCATCCCCTGTAATACTTACTGAATTTATTGCACCAGATAAAGGTATCCCATCTACTGAATATTTACTCGCTGGAATAACATCACCCAAAGCGTATGTTGCAGATATTCCAGTAACTTCCACAACAACATCAATAGATACTTCCTCATCGCCTATTGCACTAGCTAGACTGATTCCAGTAACATCAATATTTGCATTACCTATGCTAATAACTTGTCCGATAGAAGTATTTAATACATTACCATTAACATCAATATTTGCATTAGCTGAACTAGTTACTTGTCCAATAGAAGTTTGAGCTTCTATTCCTATAGCATTAGCATCTGGATTTGCATCTATAATTCCTGTAGTTGAAGTTATTCCTATTCCTGTTACATCTACTGGAGTATTAAGATCTACTACAATTCCTGGTTCTGCTACAGTTAAAGCTATGCCCTCAGGAGTTACAATTGCATCTGCTTGAGTAGTTTCATCTCCTATAACAATTGAAATAGAATTTCCATTAGGATTAACAATTGCGTCTGCTTGAGTAGTTTCATCTCCTATAACAATTGAAATAGAATTTCCATTAGGATTAACAATTGCGTCTGCTTGTGTAGTTGAGTTACCTATAGCAGTAGATAGAGCAATTCCACTAGGATTAACAATTGAGTCTGCTTGAGTAGTTTCATTGCCAATAAAGGTATTAAGTTGCATACCTTCTTGGAATACTTCTACGGCAATTTCTACATTTACCAAACCTACTCCTGTATCAAGAGTATGTTCATCTACTTGGATAAATATGTTTCCACCTGCTTGAATATCTACTAAACCTACTCCCGTAGAAAGTCCTGTACCTTGAATAGTTAAAGCTTGAGTTTCTCCTATTGAACCTGTTAAAGAAATTCCATTAGGAGTTACAATTGCATCTACTTGAGAAATTGCATCCCCTATAGCAGTAGATAAAGTAATTCCACTAGGAGTTACAATTCCGTTTGCTTGAGTAGTTTCCTCACCTATAGCAGTAGATAAAGTAATTCCACTAGGAGTTACAATTGCATCTGCTTGAGGAACTTCATCCCCTATAATAACCGATAAAGCAATTCCATTAGGAGTTACAATTCCGTTTGCTTGAGTAGTTTCATTACCTGTAACAACCGATAAAGCAATTCCATTAGGACTTGCAGTTGCGTCTGCTTGAGTATTTTCATTACCTGTAACAACCGATAAAGCAATTCCATTAGGACTTGCAGTTGCGTCTGCTTGAGTATTTTCATTACCTGTAACAATTGAAATAGAAATTCCACTAGGAGTTACAATTCCGTCTGCTTTAATAGTTTCATTTCCTATAGCAGAAGATAAAGCGATACCTTGAACTGATGTAGATACGTCAATTTGAGTAGATACTGCACCGATTGCAGTTTGTGCGGAAACAGATCCTGTTTGTACAGAGTAAGCATCACCCCATGCAAGATTACCCCACTCAACCCTACCCCAACCTTCATTTACTTCTGCTGTTGTAGTTTCATTACCTAATGATATAGACGCACCGATCCCTGTTGGGAAAACATCTATATTTTCGAGGCCTGTTCCAAATTCACCAGTACCATATGATCCTGAACCCCAAGGATTAGACATATGAAGATACTTTAGTTAAATTTTTATTTTGAAAAAAGAAATAGCTACCTAGATAAAAAAAATTAAATTTAAATTTTTGTTTATTCCAAGTAGCCATTTCATAACCTTTAAGTTTTACGATATTCTAATAATAGCTTGAGTATCGTTTGCATCAGGGAACTGAATAGTAAATGTTCCAGCTGTTGCAGTTTTGTCTCCACCAAAGTCGAGTACACATACAGATTTATTCGCTTCAGATGTATTATAAATCAAAGCTCCTCTTGCTGTTAATGTAACTCCAGTGAATGATAAATCATTAAAGTCAGTAAAAGCTGTAGTTCCGTTTACAGAAACTAAAGCGTTAACTAGCGCTCCGCCACCGGCTGCGTATTGTCCACTGTCTCCAACTTGTCCACCAATACCTGCTGCGTATGAAGTAGTATCAGCTCCGATAGTTGCTGCACTTGTGTATAGTGCTAATTTAAATACATCACCTGTTGATGGTGTAAAGTTGTGTATCCCTTGAAAAGTTTGTTCTTTAAAAGAGTTCGTGATTGCGTTTGTTGTAATAGCCATAATTTTTCTCCTTGTTTATAATTTTTATGGTGATGGAGAAGGCACTTTAACTCGTGGCACCCCATCGGTGTATTCGTCTCTACGTCTTCTGCCCATTTGTTGTAAAGCAAAAGATTGTATTTGTTCATTATACTTGTCTGAATACAGTTTGTACATATCAGCAGGTCCTTTTAAATAAGAAAAAGACTCAACTAAAACCCCATACAATAATAACTGTTGTTGATTAGTAGACAGATAAGTGGTGTTAGAACTCGTAAAATGAGGTGGATATATAATATAGTTTATTTGAACTTGTCCTGCTGCTGCTGTAGCATCTGGTGTTGGAGCAACCACGATATTGTTCTCATCCCAGTTTGCATAGTACAAAGGAGTACCTGTAGCTCCATCATTGTTATATTCAGATATAAAACTTACATCTCTTTTTTCTAAAAACTCTCTGTTTCCAGAAATAATAGTTTGCACTGATCTAAGTAAAATTTGATCTGAAGGCATTGAAATATATCTTTGACCAGCAATAAAACTAGATGTTGAATATTTTCTTAAATCATCATAATCTACTTTTCCTGCAATATCTAATTCTGTATTAGTAAGAAACTGATCTATTAAAGTATCTGTTAATACATTAGAATCTACTTCTGTGTAATCTCTTATCTGAGTTAAAAAATTTGTATAAGTAATTGCCATTATGAAATCTCCACTGTTATTTGTCCTATTTGAGTTCCTATTTGTCTTGCTCTATTTTGAGCAGAACCATCATCTGGCTGCATTCCTTCTGAACTAAAAGCAAACATTCCAGGTAAAGTTAAATCCACTGTAGTAAATCTAGATCCTCCAGAATTAAATGTAAAATCTTGTGCTCTAGGATTCTGTAAAGCTATAGCATCTGCAACAACTCTTTTACGTCTTATTTGGGGATGCTTAGGCTCGAATTCTGAAATATGAACAAGCGCTCCCGTCCACTCTCTAACCATTTCTTTATATGGAAACGCCTGACCTGAACGGTCAGATATTGCCATTGATCTTTTACCTTGAGCGTATGACATTATACTCCATCTCCAAAGTAAGTCATTGGTGACACATATAAAGAAGTTCTTTGACCATCTTCATCTAAAGCTCTAATCATTTCATCTTCATAAGTTTGTTTTAAAAGAGGCACTCTATCTGGTGAATATTGAAAAGACAAATAATAAGCTAGTCCTGCAATCATGCACGGTAGAAATCTGTAAACAACATCTGGATTATTTGAATATGCTCCAGCATCTTCAATTCTTTTAACTACGTAAAATTTTAAATAAGTATAAGTAGAAGCATCAGGTGCTTGATATAAATAAATTTGTGGAGTTGTTTGTCTATCCACATAATATTGTGAAGGCTGACCTTGATTTAATTTATTAGGAAGAGCAGCATAAGCAGATCTATCTATTTTAGTTAAAGATACATCTTGAGTACTAGCACTGTCATTTCCTCCTCCAGTAGTTGAAACAAAAGCTTCAAGAACATCACTTACGTCTGAGTTACAAGCATATTGAGCTTGTCCTGCAACAAGTTGTATTTCATCTTGTTCTACTTTCCATAAATGCACTCCTCTATTTCCCCAATCAGAAAATAATACATTTAAGTTTCTTCTTGCTTTTTTTAAATCATTTCCAGAATTAGGTCTTACTCCACATCTGTTAAATGCTTCATCTATAATTTCTTCTATAGTTAAATTAAAACTAGTTGTTCCTGAAGTAGCCATTATAATATATCCTTATAGTAATCTAATTTAATTTTATCTAATTTAGATAATTTTGCACCGCCCTCTAAGTTTGCAGCACCATGTAATTTTATAGCCTCAACTTTATCTGCTTTAGCTAATTTTTTAGATTGTCCTTTTGTTAAATCAATAAGTTTTTTACCACTGGCTTTAGTATATCTCTTAACTCCATATCTAATTCCTGCAGTTAATAAGCCACCAAGTAATCTTTTTTCTACACCCACAATAGTTTTTTTATTCTTAGAAGCATAGAAAATACCTTCACCTTTTTTATCACCATATTCTTCTTTCATGGCTTTCATAATTTTTTCACCTTTTTTGGTAAGTGGCATTATATTAAATCCTTGTAATAATCTTGTTGAACTATTTTATTAAAAGAAAACTCTCCTCCTTTAGAAAGTCTCTGAGCTTGAGCTGTTCCTCCTGCTGGAACACAAGTTCCATTTTGCATTCTTTGCCCTGGAGGACAAGTGGTATTATTTGAATTATCTGAATTATTTATTTGTTGGGTAGGTTTAATATCCATTCCCATAGCTTTCATACCTGTAGCAGTATCTCTAATAGCTCCTATTGTATTAGCTATCTGAGAACCAGGTATTAAATTTCTAAAACCTTTTGATTTAAATCTTGCAGCATAATTATCTTTAAAAGAAGTAATGGACTCACTACCTTGAGGTCCTGTATCTCCTAGATTTACATTACCTGTAGTTGCCATAGCAGCACTACCTGCATTACCCATAGCAGCACTAGCTGCTTGATTGGCTTTATTACCCATGTCCATTCCGCCACCTCTAAATTTTTTGATTTTAAGTTTATTTTTTTTCACTAAATTATATCCTTGTAATAGTCTTCGTATGATTTATTAGAATAAGTAACTCCATCTATATCTGAATTAATTAGAGATCCCTTATATTCCATCTCTCCACCTTGTGATTTCTTAGGTACACAATTAGGAACTTTACGTCCACCTTTAGACTTCATTCCAATCATTTCGTAACCATCCCAACAAGGACCTGTACCTTTTTTCATTTTTTTAGCCATTTTTATCTCCTCTATTAGCGGCCGCTTTGAGAGTGTATAACATCTCCTTTTTGCGGTTGTACAACTTCTTTGATTGTACCACTTGAGAGCGGTAAGTTCTAGACCTTAGGTTTTTGGCTATTGGGTTTATAGATTTTGCCATGAGTTTTAACCAATACCTTTTTAAATTCTGCTTTTTCCTTTTTAGTCCAACCTTTATTACTACTACCTAAACCAGGTTCTAATTGTTTTGTCATCGATCCTCTAGATATTGCCATTATAAATTTACCGCTTTTCCTAAAATTGGTTTATATTTAGTTTTACCATCTTCTCTAAAGGCACGCAAGAACTGCTTCCTAGGTTTATCTTCAACATAACTACAGTGACACCATCCACTGTTAGGTTCTCCTTTTTTATAAAATTCGAGAATCATTTGATCAAAATTTAAATTTTTATAAATCCAATCACAAAGTTCTGCATTATCGACTCCTGGACACTCGAAATCAACAGCCTCCGCATTACAGTGCTGACTATTAACTGAACTACCAATTGCAACTGATAATTCAGGAGACCGGTAGCCTGATGTCACAACCACAGGACCAAAATGATCTCTAACAGGTTGTAAAATATTTTCACAAAGTAATTGTAGTTTTGCTATTTGATCTGAGTTTGGATTATTATCTATGCCCTTACGGACAGCAGTATCTGATTTGGTTAACTCTTGAAGAGTAAAATTTCGGGAAAGGTTCATTTTGATTCTAATATTTTATTAATACTTATACTACCATCAATATTTTTTTCAAGTTCCGCTTTTACTTCTCCACACATAAATTGTTTATTATCCATATTCATGTTTCTACTAGCTTCTCTCTTCATCTTTAAACAGCTAGATAAAGTATCTTGTATTCTATGTTCAACTAACTCTTCATTAATAAACAAACATAATGCAAATACTAATTTAATCATTACCAAAATTTCATTTTCTTCGCAGCTTTTTTACAAGCATTACCAGTTGCTTTAGCTGCATTAGATACAGGAGCAACTACATGATTTCTAATTGGATTCATTACTGGTCTTGTATCAACTGTTATACTTGGACTAATAGATACACCAACTCCCAATGCTAATTTAACATCAGCACCTACAGTTAATTTACCATCCTCAACTGTTGCACCTCCTCCAACTTTTGCTCCTATTTGTGGACCAACAGAAACTGCAGCACCAAGCGATGCATTGTTTCTATCATTACCAATAGTAGCTGAAGTTCCAACTTCTGCTTTAGCACCTGCGATAGCACCTGCTTCACCCTTAACACCATTAGTACCTATTTGTCCAGATACTCCAATGTCTGAATATGTTTTAGTTCCTGCATGAACTTCTGTATCTGCTGATACACCATTACCAATATTAGTTGATGTACCTGCAGTAGCAGTTGCACCTGCTTCTACTTTAGTACCTGCTTCAAATTTAGCATTACCATTTTTAGCTTCAGCACTTACACCTGCTTCGGCAACAACATGAGTTTCTGCTTTTGCTTCTCCTGTTGTACCATTTCCTAAACCTCTTTTAGAACTAGCTTCTGCATTAGCCCCTGCACTAACTCCTGCTGACGCAGAGTTTTTATTACTTGTTGCACCTTTTGTTATCTCTGTTTCTGTTGATGAATTATTTTTTACCATTATTTATCTCCATTTAATTTTCCAATATTGGCTCTTACACTATCCTTTAATTTTTCTGTATCAATTCTTAATCGTTCTACATCTTGTTGTAGTCTTTCAATATTAACTTTGTTATTCATCATACCATCAACTCTTAAAGTTAATTTTTCTAAACCCTCTGCTATATGTTCAAGCAACATAAACTGCTCCTGGTCAATTGGCTTTTGTGTACTTGCTTCTAATAAATCATTTTCAAATAATTGATTCTTAGTTTCTAATTGATTAAGTCTTTCAATTACACCAAATGCAAACCATGCACCTACTACAATTGCAGAAATTAAACCTATTAAATTTCTTAAAGGTAAACCAATATTTGTATTTGAATTTAGTTTCATCTTACAGGTCCTCCAAAAAGAGTTAGTAAACATATTGCTATTATTAATATAGCTGTAAACTTATAGTTCATATCTTCAGGTTGTTTCATCCTACAATACTCCATATCAATTATTTCTTTACTAACTTACCTTTGTTAATACCTTCTTTTATTATATATGATTGCGTACCA
>Ga0206131_10000418_pt1 | contig 60397 bp, 17 predicted proteins | sample Helgoland_Spring_FD_148636 | JGI IMG/M metagenome (GOLD analysis project Ga0206131, IMG submission 148636) | Pelagic subsurface seawater microbial communities from Kabeltonne, Helgoland, North Sea - Helgoland_Spring_Bloom_20160517_1 | ecosystem: Environmental > Aquatic > Marine > Epipelagic ... | reverse complement strand
TTATGAGAAACAAATGGAAGAAACACCAGAAAGATATGTTATTTGAGGTAGAAAAAGCTAGATTTCCAGAAACAATGCCAGCAGTAGCAAATGTATTGAAAGTAAAAGAATGGAGGAAAATAAATGCGGATGAACAACAGAAAGTATGGGAATTAGAGAGACAGATTAGAGCATTAAGAGTTTCACGCACCTCGCGTGAAAGAAATATAGAAAGAGCATTAAATGGCGAGACAATAGAAAAAGAAGAAGAAAAAAATAAATATCAACGGGCTTGTCCTAATAATGATTGTAATGGTTTCTTATCATCTCAATGGAAGTGCGGTGTATGTAATATTTGGGTATGTAAAGATTGTTTTGAAATTAAAGGTGATACAAAAGATGCCGAACATACTTGCGACCCAAATACATTATTAACAGCACAAGCGTTGAAAAAAGAGACAAAACCGTGTCCTAATTGTCATTGTTCTATATATAAAATATCAGGTTGCGACCAGATGTGGTGTACTCAATGTCATATAGCATTTTCTTGGAGAACAGGGAAAAAGGTGAGAGGACACGTTCATAATCCACATTATTATCAATGGATAAATACTGGAGGTCAGCCAGCAGCAATGCCAGGAGCAGCAATGCCTTGCGGAGGATTACCAGCATATACAGAATTAAAACGTGCTTTCTATAGTATAAATATATTATCGGGTATAACTGAACCTTCTTATGATGAATGCGGTGCTATTAGGAAATTATCCGATATGCTATTTCAGAATGATGTATATACAAAACAATTATTTTATAAAATGAATTTAAGACTTCTATCAAGGACAGAAAGAACCAAGGATACTTGTAAACATTATTATGATGCTAAAAAGAAACAATTAGTATCAAAACGAATTCGTTCCAATGGAGAATTACTCGTATCAGCATTCGCATTATCAAATATAGAACAGTGGGATGGGATGAAGTTTAAACACGCGGATGAAATAAAACAAATAGAAGCCAGTGAAATGACCGGATCTTGGGAAATGACGCGTCATTTGAGAAATTTTAGGGAAAGAATGGACCTTGATTGTTGGGATTATATGGTTATTCCCAATGAATTAAAGTTTATAAGAGATGTAATACAAGGTTTCGCAAACAGACATTCAGGAATTCAACATTTTGAACATGTAGAATTAGATGATTGGAGAAGAAAGGTAAATACAAACCAAGACAATAAAAAGTTGAGAATTGATTATATATTAAAAGAAATAACAGAATCGGAGATGAAGACTAAATTGTTGAAAAAGGAAAGACAAATGAAGAAAGCAACGGCAGTTCATGATGTCTATGAATTATATACAAGAATATGTTCTGAAAGTTTTAGAAAAATCACCAGTGAAAAGGAGTTGACATATAAAATATTATGCGAAGAATGGGAGAAGCAAGAAAAAGTAAGATTGTATTGTAATCAAGAATTACATAAATTTCAGAAAAATTTCAATTTGTCGGTTCCATATATTAAAGTAGATGGAAGAACAGATATTTACTATAGCTCCGAGACCCACGCAATAAAGCCAATATCAGAATATTGGGAATTATTTAAAGATATAAATTTAGAAGTAAAAATAGGAAAAAATGTGTTATATTCTGCGGTAAAATGGTATGAAGTAGCTGTAGGACAAGTCAGGGAAGGTAGATATGGATACAGAAGAATGGGATTTTAAATAAATAATTTTTCCAAATAAATTAAAACTTTTTTAATATTATCAGTATTTCTTTTTTTTGATTCACAAGGTCTATAACCGGAATGTCCTTTTAAAGATTTACCACATAAATTACAGTTTTTATATTTAGGTCTAATTGGTTCAACACGCTTACCAGGGCAATTATATATAATTTCAACCCATTTTTCACCATCAAATTTATTATTATTAATCTGTCTAAGTTTGGTTGTAATATGTCCTTTTTTCGGTAATCCACAAATACTACATTTATAAATTCTTTTTTTCTTTTTCTTAGTTTTAAATAGTGTTCCAATTGGTGGAGCATAAGCTAATCTTTCATACGATAATGTCATATTACTACTTCTTTTTAAATGCGAATAACCTTTAAAAAGAATATTTTCAAGAAATTCAATGATAGTAGAATTTTTATCAAGTAAGAATTTGCGGTCTCTATAATAAGGACTTTTAATAACAAACCGATTGAATTCCATATTATCGTATATTCTAGACCTATTTTCGGGTATAAATTGTTTTTTTATCAATCCAATTCCCATAATTTGATTGGTTTCGTTATTCATATCGATCATATAAAGATCACTATCAGCGGGAATATTTTCAGGTAAGAATTGTTGAAACCCATACACGCAACCATTAAAGTTTTTCGTTTCTTTCCATTTGATATTTTCATTGTAAGTTTTGTTATTGAAATGGGCCAATCCAATATAATTACAAACTATTCTATCTTGTAGGCAATTCATTAGTAATAAAATTTAAAAATAATAAAATGAAATCAATTATTTTACATTACAAGACAATGCAAACAGAAATTCATTCATAGATTTGGGTTTCTTAGGAAAGTTTTTAATAACATTAAGTTCTAAAGGATTACATTCATAAATAGGACATAATTTATAACTAGTTTTTTTATGTTGGTGGTATTTTATGGATTGTATTTCGTGTAATTGATAATTGACAACATCGAGATTTGAGCTTTTTTTACCGAAACTTCTATATGCACTTTCATAAGCTCTATTTTTAGAAAGATGCATATGTAATACCATAGTAGATGGAAGATAATCAGCGTTGTTTTTATATCTAATCATATCGCAAATGTGTTTTGAATGCATACTTTTGAAATCACCATAAGTTTCTTCAAGCAAAATCAACGTTTTTTTCATAGATTTATTAGGTTTAATTTTAAGTCTAGTAATATGGAAGTCACTTAAAGCCGCTTTGATAATCAAAGCAGTTTGGTGGTCGTTGGTTTGCATAGCTTTTTTTGCTAGATTTAAATAAAATCCAATATTGTATTTAACTTGATGTCTGGTTAAGGCTTTTTCACCATTACTAAGTATTAATGCTACTAAATTACTAATGGCATTATTATGAATTTCTGGTATTTTTTTAATAGAATATAACAAACTCAATACTTTGGAAGTAGAAGAACGCATATTATTAGTTGTATCTTCTAATTTAATATCATAATCACTAGTAAATAATTTATGAACCAGTGATCTTAAACAACCTACAGTGGGGGGTTTATTTGCATTATTTTCTAGGAAATAAGCTTGTGTGAATAAAGCTATTCCTGTATCAGACAAAGCTCTTTTTCGAGGCATTAATATAAATAAATAAAAAAAATAAAGAAAATGAACTTATATAAAGATTTTTTTGAAATTTTTAGTAGGGAGTTTATAGTGATTAATTATTTGATATTGATCTAAACCTACTTTCATAAAAACAAGAAAAGAACTATCAAAAAATTCCCAATCGATATCTTTCAATAATGATAAATTAGGGATAAATTCAAATGCTTCTTTTTCAATATTAGACATTCTATATCTAAAAGAGTTAAATATATGTCTTATACATTTAGAATTAAACATATCTTCTAATTTTAAGAACTCTTCGTGTGATTTATTTAAAATAACATAATTATCTTTTGTAGGAATACCATAAGAGCCATCCTCATCATAATAAGGAAGACCGAACATTTTATGAGAAAGAATAAGCTTAGGTTTACCATAATAAGCACAAGGTTTATCAGAGTAATTTATTTTATGAACTGGATTATTATTCACTAAAATACAAGTATGAAGATTTTTATATTTGTAAATATCGTGTGCAAAAGGAGAAAATTGGGTTGTTTTATTCCGAAAACCAATATCAAGGTTTGTTTTTTCGGCTCGAATATAGTCATTTTTTATATTTAATTTTAAAGTCATTAAGAAATGTTGGTTTTTCATAGGAATTGTTAAATTATTACAGTATTGAATATACATTTTTAATGAATCATCGTAAATTTTAATGAAATTTTCGGCAGGTTTTTTTTGTAAATGGAAGTAAGTAGTTGGAGTTTGAGCTTTATAATGAAAATTTTTGTTTGTTTCAGTAGAACTCAAGGTATGTAAAGCAGAAATATGGAATTGATTTATAAAATTATGAAAATTATGTGATTTTTTTAACCAAATAGACGGTATAATAAGAGCTAAATGTCCGTTATCAGGAATAGAATGAATAAATTTGTTAAAAAAAAGAGGCCAAATAGCATTAGATTTATTGGGGAAATTATAAGGTGGATTGGCAATTATTATATCAATATCTAATTTTTCTGTATCATATTCTAAAAAATCTTCATTAATTATATTCGCATTATCTCCAAAAACAGTTTTTAAAGTATCAATATGTTCGTCGTTAATATCAATCATATACAACATATTTGTTATAATATGAGTATGACGTTCATCTTCATCCGGAAAAGAAGTGCGAAGACTATTAAATAATCTTTTGTATAAACACATCATAAAATATCCATTACCGCAGCAAGGGTCAAGCCATTTTTTATAAGGTAGAAAATATAAAGACATAGGAATAAGGTCTAATAATCTATCAATAAGTATAAAATCGGTTCTAACTTCTCCATAATAGAGCTTATTATGATGAGAAACCTCGAAATCTTGTTCGAATTCGTTTAGATTTATTTCTTTAATAGACATAATTAAATTAATAAATTAAAAAAGTTTTAAGTTTAAATAATGCTTTTGAATAAATTATACATCACGACAATCAAAGTCGCTAATTTCTTTCCACCATTGAGGAGATTTTAAAAATTGTTGAAATTCGGAATCATCGTCGAATGACTTTCTACCGACAGCATATGCTCTTTTAGCATAATATTCTGGAACGTATATAATTACTTTTTTAGGTTTTAACTTTTCTTCAACGTCATCTTGTAATTTGAAAATAGCATAAACCCAAGCACCTTTGACGGTGCCCTTAAAAGTATCATTCATATCCCAATTCCATTTTGTGGCGACATGAATATAATTTAGTTTGAAATGTTTCAGCATTTTAAGAGGGAGTTGATATTTACCTTCGCCAATTTGCCTAACACATTTTTTGGGTGGTTTTAAATGAGTTAAATCTTCTATCTCCGGCAAGCTTTCTTCGCTAAACACACCATCTGACTGGTCGCCCCATCTTCCAAAACCTTCTTGTAATTCTGGTTGGTTTGTGATTTCTTCCACCTCACTATCAGTGCTTTGGTCTGATAGATTACTTTCGGCGACAGCCTTTTTGTTAAAGAGAGTAGTTTTTTTACCCCAATCCACAATCTCGACGCTTTCTTCATCTGAAGAACTAGGGAAGAATGTGTGTTGTGGCTCTTTTTGTGGTGTAGGGGGATGTATAAGGTCGAGGCTCCACTTTGGAGTGTCTTCTTCACATTGTGGGGTGCTCCACACTTCTGTTTTTACAGACGCTGGTCCTGTTTGTCTTCCTTCCATTGATGTAGTAGGATATTGTTGGGTTAGACCCTTGACTTGATTTGCTTGATTTAAATCGAAAAAGCTTGACATAATGAATTAATTTAAATCAAGAAAATAATTTCAAATCAATTTATATGTTGGAACCGAACATGAAAGATGAGATATTATTTATATATCAATACAGATTATTCGGTGTGTTAATAGGTATTATATATATAATTAATTTTTTTGGATACAGGTTCATATGTAAAACTTGTCCCAAAATAAAAATAAATATACCCTTTTTAGGAATAAAAAAATCAAAGTTAGTTCTTTTCGGAAAACATATACATCATTGGTTGTTTTTTAGTGTTGTTTTATGCATGTCTTTATTTATAAGATTGGTAAATCAGTATTTAATATATTTATTACAAGGCTTTGCGGTTGCTTTAATAATTCATGGTTTGATTTATGAAGACCGTTTTGATTTTAAAAGTGATTCTAATAAATTTAAAATATAGAAATGAACACTCCATTGGACGAAACTTTTACAATAATTAGGAAACAAACCTCTATAAAAACCATAAATACCTTCATTTTTATATACTTTTTTTACAAGATCACTATAGTTTTTATAATAAGGCACTGATTTATCAAAGTTTTGCAATTGCATACGTCTTCTTATCAAATCTGTTGGATAAGATATTGTGAGCGCGCCTATACTGGCAATACCACCACTAATAGGTATAATCTTAGGATATTTTTCATTGATCATATTTTGGAAAGAAAATAATAATCCGCTGAAAGTTCCAAAACCAAATAAGCTCATAGAAAATCCTCTATAAAGATTATTATATTTATTCTTTTTAATAACATCAAAAATACCATTATATTTATTTTTGTTAGTTTGAAGAGATAAAAAAGTTCTTGTTGTTTCAAGTGGATATATTACTCCGATAGAGCATGAACCAGAAATAACACCGGAAATTAATCTATTATCAATAGTATCATTGAATTCTCTGAATAACGCATAATTTAAAGAATATTGAGGTATGCCTTTTGCAAGATTAACACCATTGCCTTTCCATAAATATCGGAGCCCTTCTTTTTTAAGAACAGCTCTTAAAGAACTATGTGGAATAAATGAATTTTGTCTTTGTATTCTCCATAATTCAATTGGTGCTGAAGTTGTTTTAGAAATCATAGAAGCAATACTTGAAATAAAAAAAGTATCTAAGAAGGAGGTCATAGTTGATTTATATAAAGATATATTTTTAAACCTATTGCGGAAAATATAATAAAAATGTAAGTACACGTATAGATATAAAATAAAGATAATTCTCTTTGCGCTTCTTCTCTTGTAAGCATAAATTTATTTAAATTAATTATTTAAATAAATTTTACTAATATTATTAAATGGACGTAAAAATAAATACAGAAGATGAAATGCTTGATTATGTAAATAAAAAATATCTTGTGATATATCCAGATCAAACCATAAAATTATATTCATCTTTAAGAGAAATAGAAAAGCATACTCTTATATCTTCAAGTTCAATATCTAAAAAGATTTCTAGTATGAGATATGGTAATGATTGGTGTATATGTATATCAAAAGGAACAAAATATGTATTCTATATCAAAAAATTAGATACAAACACTAGCATAATAAATGATGTAGTAGTAGAAAAAACTCAGCCTAACAATGTTGTCTCTTCAACACCCATCCAACTTTCCTAGCTAAATACCTATCGTAACTACCGTGTTTTTTATCTAGACCAGAACCATTTAATGTTCCTGGTCCACCAACATTAGAAATACCTTTATTATTAGGACAGGTATTTTCGATTATTTGTGTTTGATTTTCAGCATCTTCTTTTATAACAGTAAAAGCTTTTTTAGAATATACGAATGAAGATGCATCAGTAGATTTTTTTGGTTTTTCATTTTGCATATAGCCAAATGGATGACTATTACCTCTTCTATCCCAATCACCAAGTGAGAAAAAATTACGCATTATATAATAATATAATAAAAAAATTGATTTAGATAATTAATATTAAATTGTTTCAATGCCAAATATATGCCCCTATTGTGAATTAGAATTCAAAAGTAAGCATCAATTACAAAGCCATTATAGGATATGTTCTAATGTATCTAACAATACAATGCCTTTGATGCACAACGGAATAACAATAAGGAAATTATATGATATGGTTCAAATATTAACAAAACAACAAGAAAAGATGAAAATAAAAATAAGAAGGTTAGAATCCAGCAATAGGAAAATAAAGAAAAAAATATCAATTATGGAATATATAAACAAAAATTATAAAGAAAAGCCTTCCAATTTTTCAAATTGGCAAAGCAATATAAAAATAGAAAATTCAGAATTGAAAGAAGTAATAACAAATGGATTTGCTGCTGGTGTGTCTAAGGTATTAATAAGAGAGAATATAGGTCATATTTCAACATTAAAAGCTTTTAATGAAAAAGATCAGACATTATATGTTTATAATAATGAAAGATGGACTATAATGACAGATGAAATGTTTAAAGGTCTATGTCTTATCATGATACCAAAGCTGTTGATGAAATTTGCTAGTGTTGAAAAAAATATATTTGCTGACAACTCAGGAAAAAGGGAAACAGAAAAGTATAGTAGAGCAAGATATAAAATATACGGCGAAGGCAAGATAGATAAACACATAAAAGCAATAAAAAAAATAATATATAAAAATTTAAGAATGCCGATAAGAAATATAACAAACGAATATATTTAGAATTAAATCCAGATAATATATATATATATATGTCAAAATCAATATATTTCATTAGACACGGTTATGCCTTGCATAACGACCTTTTTTGGTCTATAGGTACAGATGCTTATAAAAAATATCAAGATACGCCATTATTACATAAAGGATACTTACAAGCAAATGATTGTAAAAAAAATCATGTTAAAACGTGGAATGGTAAATTAAAAAATATAGATATAGTATTAGTTTCACCTTTATCTAGAACTATAAACACAGCATTGTCTATATTTGGTGATACAAGACACTATTGTACTAAATTTATAGCACTAGATTGTCTAATGGAATATCCTCAAGGGGGTGATGAAGTATGTAATAAAAGAAAGAAAATTGAAATATTAAAAGATAACTATCCAACAATAGATTTTTCTGAATTAAGTGGAGATAATTGGGATAATAATAAAGAAAGTATTGAAGAATTAGAAGAACGAATAGAAACAATGGTAAATTATATACAAAAATTAGATGCTAATAGAATAGCAGTAGTATCACATAGCTCGTTTTTAGGGCAATATTTACATAAAAAAATAGGCGATGAACATAATGAATTAGAACACTGTTTTCCGTTTGGACCATACACAATTGACAAGTATAAATTATAAAAAAAGTTTTATAATATTTTTTATAATTATCCATCCATAACCCAAGCTTTGAATGTATCAAATTGATGAGTTGTTATACCCAATGCTCTTGCTTTTTCATATTTTCTACCAGATTTATTTTTGTAAACAAGAATATCAGTATTTTTACTAATAGATGTTGTTAGATTAGCACCATTTTCTTGAAGATATTTTTCAAGTTCTTTATTACGACATCCAGTAAATACAATGTTTTTGCCATAAAATGGATTATCTTCGTTAATTTCAGCTGTTTTTTTATTATAAAGATGAGTTAAGTTTGATTTTTCCATAAATTCTTTAAATTTATCAAGATAATCAATGAACATTGATGCTGATTTATGTGAAAATCCAGGCATATTAACGATAAGATTATATCTTGCTGTATTACCTTTTGGACCAACACTTGAGTTTTCATATATTGTTTCGTTATATTTTTCATCAAGAACATCTGGTAGATTATCAAATATAATTTTCATTTTTTTAGCTCCTAATCCTCTTCCAAATATATTAGTGGCTGCCATAAACGAAGGCAAATCAATATTTTCAATAGCAGTTCGGATTCCATTATAAACTTTTGTTGCCATTTTTTCTTTAAAACCATCAACTTCAAGAAAATCTTCATATTTCATAGCAAGAATTTTTGACATAGTATCAAAACCGGCGTTCATTATGCGTTGAACGTTTCCTCTACCCAATCCAACAGCGCCTATTTTTTCAAAGAAAGCATGAATAGCTTTCATACGAACAACCATATTATCCTTTGAATCAATTAATACATAATCAACACCCTTTAAAACAACTTTGAAATGCGACGGTGGTGGTTTAGGTTCAACCGGTGTTAATACCTTATGAACCTTTGGAATAACATCACCGCTACGAATGATTTCAATTACAGCACCGACATCAATACCGTTATCTCTTCTCCATACTTCATTATGGACCGTCACATAAGTAATAGTAGTTCCTGAAACATTAACAGGTTTTACTTTAATTTTAGGTTTTAAACGTCCATCTTTACTAGGAGACCATATCATTTCTTCAACTACAGTTTGAGCTATTTGGTCTTGTGTGATAATTTTAAAAGCCCAAGCGTGTTTTGGATTGCCAGATATACGTTCATATTCATGATTTCTAGTGACAATAATACCATCCATTTCAAAATTATAGTTGTTTTTCCACGTTAATAATTGTTCTTTTAAAAATGTGAAAGGGTTCTTTAACTTATGAATATTCTCAACTTTAACGTGTGGAACAACATTAAATCCAACATTTTTAAGAAATAACAATTGATCTTCTGGATTTCTTTGTGGTTCAACCAATTCATATGCGATGAAGATCAAATCCTTAACAACATTGGGATTTATAGTCTTAGCATTAAGAATACCAGAAACAAAATTTCTTGGATTAGCGAATTTTTTAGAATATTTTTTTTCAAATACGTGCTTGTCAATCATAATTTCACCTCTTACGCTAATACCTGGATATACGGGGAGATTTAGATATTTTGAAAGATGAGTAACATTTTGACCTACAATACCATTTCCTCTAGTATATAGCATCAATCCTCCTTGTTCGGTTGAATATCCAAGAGAACAACCATCAAGTTTTACACTAAGAATACGGTCTCCTTTGTAAGACTTAATTTTTCTAGAGACATCTTTTTCTTTTTTAACTTTATCCATAGACCACATTTCATAAGGAAGTGTAATTTTGCGGTCATCATCTATATTTACAAGTGTATGACCTTCATTGACAATATCATTATCAGGATAAACCTCTTTGATATAATCAATAATATAGTCATACTTTTCATCTGTCATAATAGATTTATTGTTATTATAATATCCATCATTTGCCAATCTAACAATTTCAACAAGCTGTTCTTCATTTAATTCAACAATATACTGATAATCTTTGATAAATCGGTTGATATGAATGCGAATAGGGACTATTTTTCTAGTTTTTCTTTTTTTCTTTGGTTTAGTTTCAATAATTTTAAAGTTGACAGAATTTCGCATATGCGGTTCAACATATTCAACATTTAAAAAGTCAAATACATCTTTTTCTGTAGTGAACTTTTTATTAAGTTTATCAGTTTTACTACCATTAACTAGTTTAGAGAAGCAATGTTCGTTCATAGTATATCCCAATTGTCTTGCTCTTTCTCTCATAAGAGTATTGAATTCTTTACCTCCAGTGAAATAACATAGAGCAAAAGCCCATTCATCGGAAGGAGTAACCATAAAATCCAACCGTCTTGCTGGCATACCTTTTAATTTGGCAACACATAGACATTTTTTATTACCGAACGATAGTATTTCAATAATAATATTTTGGTCGACCAAACATTGTATTAAATCTTTATATGTAGGAACCGATGATTCGATAATAATATCAATATCGCCGGAAGTTTGAGCACCGCGTCTATAAGAACCGACAATCATAAATTGTTCTCTTGAATTAGCAATTTGTTGAAATGCTGAATTGATTGCGTTTTGATAAATAACAATCTCACTTCTAGGAATTCTTTTAAGAATATCCTCGTAATATTTTAAACCTTTCCTTTGAACGTCGTTAAGAACGGTGTTTTGTTGTTTTCTAAGTTGTTGTATAGTTGTAATTTTATTTACTTTTACAAGTTCATTTGCTTTTTTAGGTCCAATACCATAGACATCTTGTAAAATATATACAGGATTGTTTTTAGCTTTTTCAATGATAGAAAGAGACCCATTTTTAAGGAATTCTTCAAACTTTTGAATGATAGATTTACCAACATTAGGGATTTGTTTAACATCGTCAATGCTTGTTATAGGTTTGTTAAACTTAATAATAGCATCTTTAGCTTTTTCATACGCCTTAGCTCTAAAGAAATTACCATCTTTAGACTTAATGGTGTATAATTGTTCCAATAATTCGACAAATTGCTTGTTTAATGACATCTTGATTTAATAATATATAATATATTTAAATCAATTCAATTCAATTAATCTCTTTGGTGCTTTATTCTTAGTGCCATTTACTTGGTTCTTTATAATTAGTTCTTTATTTTTAGTTCTCTTTTCTTAAAATAAACTTTTAAGAAAGTTTCATCATAGTATGAATCGACGTGTTCTTTTTTTTCTTTTTTTCTGTCATCTTTTTTATTAATTTCTTTTAATGATTTTAAAGAATTTTTAATAACCGGTTCTTGTAATTTTATTTTATTATTTTCCATTTTATAATAAAATAATATTAAAATATTATAAATGAAACTTAACTTTCAAAGTTCATCTACTTCCCTTACATCAGTAAATGGTAAAATTAAAGATATTAGAGAGAGTGAAATTTCATCTGATGGTAAACGAACTAAAATAAAAGCCCGTAATAACGATAAACTTACATATGGTGATTTAACACATAAAGATTCAATGAAACTTTTTTCAATGCCAACTTCTTCAAAAAGTCTTCAAGAAAATTTAGAATTATTATTAAAAAAAGGTAAAAAAGGCAAGAAAACAAGAAAAAGAAGAAAGAAGAGAAGAAAGAAAACAAAAAAACGATGTAGATATAAAATTAAATCAAAACGTGGTAAATATAAAAAATGTTAGTGTTTCAAAGCATGAAATATATTAGGATTATTAATCTTAAATGAATTATACTTTTTGGCAACAATATAATCTTTTGCTTTATCTTTATTCATAGATTTTAAATATTTATTAGAAGCAAAAATAATTTTATCATCATAGCCCAACATATCCACTTTAATTTTTTTATACCTATTGATAAAGCGAATAAATGAAATTAAATATTTTTCATTATCAGGAAAAGTAAAATTATAAATGCAATCAAAAGATTTATAAAAATCATAATCTTCAAAATAAAAAGAACAATTATTTTTTCTCGCATTTGCAACAATTTCACTCTTCATTGTATCAAAGTTAGAAATATTTTTCAAAGAAAAGGATAATTCGATTAAATAACCCATGTTTGAAATATGTAAATATAATAATATATTTAGATATTTAGACTTATTTATAAGGTTAAAAATTATAAAAAAAATTATCACTTTATGCACGGTAATAATAAGAAAAAAAATAATGCGAAGAATTAAGAAAAATAATATTAGTGTGATATATAAATGTCACAATGGAAACAACATGGCGGAGCATCAAGAAACAGGAACTTAAAGGCAACAAGTGTGCTATTTACACGATCAAATTTCTGGCAAAGAGGTGATAACTTAGAATTATACCATGATAATGATGGAAGCACCACTTATGTAGGGATTGGAACAACAAAACCATTTTCAAGATTATCATTTGGCGACACAGCAAGACAACGTAGAGTTGATTATGCAAATGATGGTAATTTTGCCTTATGTGAAAAAGAAGATGGTTCTGAAGCAACCGGTATTGGTTTTTATGAAAGATTTAAAAATTATGATCCAACAGCCAATCGTTTATTTACAGGTTTAAAGTTTATTGTAAACAGAGACAACAATAATACAATGGATACTAGCGGTCAAAATGTTAAAATGCTTCTTAGAGATGATGGTAAATTAATATTAGGACATAATCCTGATGAATCAAAAGCTTTACAACCTTATAATGTTGCTATGTTAGATGTATCAGGTAATATACGTGCATCTAAATATATGATTTTAAGTAAACAAACGACCATAACAGGATACAAACCTCCTGGCGGTATGAGATTTAACGGTCAAAAAATGATTTATACCGATGAAAACGGTTACGACCACACTATAAAAGTAGAATCAGATGTCGCTCAAACTGGTGATTGGTCTGCTGGCCAAGATGAATTTGGTAATCCTTTGGTTTATTTATCAAATGTGAATGTTGGTGTATTAAAAAATTTATTTGATAGGGATTGTTTTGAAGCAGAGTTTAATGTGGAAGGTAGAATAACAGTGGGAGACCAAGAATGGATGAAAACAAGAGTTTATAATGATACTGCCATATTTGATAATTCAAGTAATGGTATTATGTCTATATGGAAATCTATTGGTATTGGAACTCATCATACAAAAGCTGCTTTAGATATCAACCGAATATCTAATTATAATCCTTTAACTACTGAATGGGTGTCTGTTCCATTTATTAAAGCTGGTTTGGATGATGTAGAAGTAAGTGGAAATTCAATAGGTATAGGTAAATTCGTTCAAGTAAAAACAGCAATGAGTTTTGCTATGGGTGAAAATATATTAATGATGGGTAATGATGACGAACAAAGAGGTTTTGTTTTTGGAAAAGATAATAAATTACTTTTTGGTAGTAATTGTTATATTTATGGTGTGGATAATTTAATTCATAATAATTTTGACCCATCTAAAAATTCTATTGCCAACTTTGCTGTTGGTTGTAATAACAGAATTTTTGATGCGTCACACGTATTTGTTTCGGGTCAAGATTGTACTTTGGGCCATATTTCAGCAGCACCAAAATTTTCTTGTTCTTATTCTACTGTTTTTGGTAAAGAAAATTTTGTTTTTTCAAGATTTTCATTTACATCTGGTTTTAAAAATAGTGTTATTACTGGAAGACAAAATGTTGCTATTGGTTCTCTTAATGATATAAGTGATTGTAATACAACTATTATACTTGGAACTGCTAATATTGCGAAAGATTCCAGTGCAAATACTATTATAGGAACTTCCATCACATCTAACCAAAATACTTTTGGTTCATTTCTAACTGGTAAATCTCACAATGAAGCCACAGGACAATATAATACTATTACTGGTAGAAACCATACTGTAACTTCAAGTCAAGATAATATACTTAGTGGTAAAGCTAATACAGCAACTACAACAGCAACATCTTCTATTACAGGCGATTCTCATATAGTAAATGCTACTACTAATACGTCTGTAATGGGAAATCAAAATAATGTTGGTAATACAAATAATTCGGTAATTGCCGGTGATGAAAATACAGTTTCTTTCGCAACGCATTCTTTCATAACAGGTAAAGAAAATAGCGAAACATCCGGTAGTGGAAATATGATAATCGGTAAAGAAAATACAACGATTAATGCTGATAATACAATAGTATCCGGTCAAATTCACAATATTAATAATGCCGATGAAAGTATATTTGGCGGTAAAAGTCATCTAGCTACAAATATTGAAAGAACTACCATGATTGGTTTCGGTAATCAAGCTGTAAATGTTGTTGATGGTCTTATAGGCGGTAATCAAAATATTGTATCAAATTTTGTTAATAATTCAATTGTATATGGTGAAAATAATCAAGTTAATGCCGGTTCTGCTGGACCAGGAAGATTAAAAAATAACGTTGTATTTGGTAAAGAAAATGTCGTTATGCACGATACTCATCAAAATATTATATCTGGTGATAGAAATGTTTTATATAGTGAAATAAGTAATTCAACTATTCTAGGTATATCTAATAATGTTTTAAGAGCAGATGATATAATTGTATCAGGCAGAGGTAATAAACTAACCGATGTATCAAGTTCTAGTGTATTTGGTAAACAAAATGATATATCAGGTTCAAGTATGAACGATTTAATAACAGGTAAATATAATCGTGATTTTAATGGTAAAGAAAATTTAATTGCTGGTGAAGCTAATAGTGTAAGAAATAGTAGCTCCAGTTTAATACAAGGTGTATCTCATGTCGTTTTAGATGGAAGCAATAATGTTAGTTTCGGAGAAAATAATCAATTAACTAGAAATAAAGGTTCAATGTCTTTCGGTAGAAAAAATATTTTAACTGATGTTTCTAATACGGTTGTTTTGGGTTCACATAACAATATTCTTAATAATACAACCGGTGGTTTAACATCTGGTTATTTAAATAATGTTAACAATGGATTAAGAAATACAACACTTGGTGAAACAAATGATATTGATAATGGTGTAAATAATTTAACTAGCGGCCAAACCAATACTGTTAAAGACGGAAGTAATAACTTGTCATCAGGTTATAATAATAATATTGAAAATAATGTAAATTCAATAGTATCTGGTAAAAGCAATGATGTTAATGGAAATAATCAAGTAGCAGTTATTGGCGAATCTAATGATGTTAGTGGAAATACAAATAATTCTATTGTATCTGGTAAAGTAAACAAAGAATTTAAAGGAAATGAAAATGCTATATTTGGAAATGCTAATGATATTAGCAATTCTAATATGAACCTTGTTTCAGGTTCATCAAATACATTATTAAACAATAATAAAGGCATCGTAGGCGGGTCTGGTAATTATGCAACCAATAATAATAATACCGTATCAAATGGTTTATCTAATAATGTTAGACATAATAATCAATTGATAACATCTGGTAAATCAACTGATATATGTGGTAATGAAAATACCTTTGTTATTGGTGATACTATTACACAACACAACGGTAAAAATAATGCTATATTAGGTAAAAATCAACAATCATTATCCAATGAAAATAGTATTATTACTGGTATGCAGCATTACGTTAAAAGTTCAAACAATGTATTAATAACAGGAGACACTCATGACATACGAGAAGACACAAATACATTTTTAACAGGTGATACTCATCAAACTTTCAGAACAAATCAAACAAGTTTATTTGGTAAAGATAATTCAGCAAATACAACTAATAATTCTTTGATTTCTGGTCTAGCAAATAGAGATTGGGATGGGAGCAATAATATGGTTATTGGAAATCTTGAAGATGTTAGTGGTGCTTTAAATACATTAACATCTGGTTTATCTAATAATGTAAGAAATGAGAATAATACATTTACAACAGGTCAAAGTAATATAGTGAAAGATGGAAGCAATAATATAGTTTCTGGTTATAATAATACAAGTAATCAAAATAGAAATTCATTTTTATTGGGAAATGAAAATAATAATCAATCTATGTTGTCATCTGGTGTTTTGGGAGAGAAAAACACCACAATTTCTACAACAAATAGTATTATTGTCGGTAAAGAAAATAATGATAATCTATCCAGAAATAGTATGTCTATTGGTTTGAAAAATGCTTCTGTAAGACCAATATCAAGTATAGTAGGTGGTGAAGAAAATAGTGTATCTGATGCAAGTAATACCATTGTATATGGTAAAAAGAATATTGTCAACACTTCAAAACAAAGTATAATAGTTGGTTCAACTAATAATAGTAATTTTGATAATAATTCTGGTATAATAGGTAATAATAATACAAATAATACCGTTCAAAATATGTTAGTAGTGGGACACGATAATACATCTACAAGTAATATATCTAATCTTACCGTAGGTAAATCTAATAATGTAACTAATGGTGAAACATCTGGTGTTTTTGGTAGTGATAATACAGAAAATAATAGTGAAGCAACGATGATAATCGGTTCAAGTAATATTACAAATACAAATATAGATAGTATAATAGTCGGTAAACAAAATGAAGCTGAAAATAATAAAAGAATTGGTGTAATTGGTAATATAATAGATGTTTCTAATAATACCGAAAATTCTTTGCTTGTAGGTAAAAATCATAGAGAAAAAACCGGAAAACAAAATATAACAGGCGGCGAATCTAATAAATTAACAACTACTATTAACAATATTACAAGTGGTTCAAAAAATGAAATTACCGATGGTAGTGCTAATTTAGTTCAAGGTCACTGGAATATAGTATCATCAAATAAAAATTCTATGGTATTTGGTAAATTAAACAACATTTCCAATAATAATAGTATTGGTGCGTTGGGTTCTAATAATATTGTAAATAACACGTCAGAAAATTCACTTATTGTTGGGTTTCAAAATACAGAAAATAACGGCACAAATGATATTGTTTATGGTTCCCTCAATAATTCAACTACTAATCAAAATACTCTTACAGGTGGTGTATCAAATACCACCTCTACTAATAATAAATCAATGATTATTGGTGATAATAACACTATAACATCAACTGAAAATACTAGTGTATTAGGAAAACAAAATCAAGTATCACAGTCAAATAGGTCAAGTATTATTGGTATTGCAAATAATTCTACTTCTTCCGTTAATACTATAATAGTAGGTGAAACTAATGTAGAGAAAAACGGAGTATCAAATGCTGTATTTGGTAAAGAAAATGATGTAAGTGGTGCTTCAATGACAATAACAAGTGGTTTTGATAATGAAATTGTAGATGGTTCTTATAATATTATTGTTGGTAATTCACATAATATATCAAAATCAGTAGAAAGTTCTATTACAGGTAAAAATATTACTTTGAATGATAGTTCTCAAGTATTAGCTTCAGGTGAAGGTAATAACATAAACACAAATACCGTTGGTAGTTTTGTATCTGGGAAAAATAACAGTGAAATTACAGGGCAATATAATATTGTGTCTGGTTTAAGCAATAGTTCTACAAGTAATAATAAAACAATTATTTCTGGCGAAGATAATAATGTAAATAATAATAATAATTCTGGTGTAATTGGTAAATCGCATCTAGTAACTAATTCTAATTATAGTTTTACACAAGGTATAAGCCATACATTAAATAATTCAAGTAAATCGGTTGTTTTTGGTCTAGGCAATAATGTAAGTAGTACAGATCAATCTATCGTTCAAGGAAATGCCCACGTAGCAACTAATAACCAGAATGTTGCTATATTTGGTTCTACAAATAATTTTAATCAAGAAACTAATTCACTTGCTATAGGTAATGCCAATAATATTGATTTGGGCGAAGATAGTTTTTATGGCGGTAAAAGTAATACCAATAACTTAACAAAACAGTCTATTGTAGTAGGAACATCAAATGTATCAAATACAAATACGAATTCTTCGGTATTTGGTAAATCTAATAGCGTTTCATCATCAACAGAAACTTTAGTTGCTGGTCATAGTATAACAGAACAAAATGGAAAACACAATGCTTTATTTGGAGTAGGACATACATCTATTTCCTCTGAAGGAACTATAATTACGGGTAAAGACAACGATATTTCAGGAACTACAAAATATAGTGCTATTATTGGTGAAACACATAATATAACCAGTGCTGTCAAATCTTTAACAGTTGGTAATAATAATACAATAACATCCTCCGAAAAATCAGCTTCATTCGGTCAAGAATTAACAATAAAAAGCACATCACATAATACAGTCGCTACTGGTAATGCGAGTGTTATAAATACAAGCACAAATAGTTTAATTACAGGTTTCGGTCATAATGAAACTGGTTCAACTAATACAGTTGTAATGGGAAGGACAAATATAACATTAAATTCAAATCAAGTATTAGTTACAGGTCAAAATAATACATCTTCAAATTCATTGAATACATTTGTAAACGGTGCTTTAAATCAAACAACCGATTCTTCTGGTGTTTTTATTTCAGGAACAAAAAATACTGTATCAGGAACAACAAAAAGAAGTGTAATATTTGGTTTTCAAAATACAGAACTAGGAGGAGAAGGAAATCTTGTATTGGGTAGTCAAAATTCAGTTTCAAGTGGTGATAATAGTTTAATTGGTGGTGTTGGCAATCAATCAGTAAATGAAGACGCATCTTTGATATATGGTGAATTAAATAATTCAAACGCAATGACAAACAGTCTTATTATTGGTAAATCACACGTATTAAATACCAATAGTGAATTAGCTGTATTCGGTCAATTACACGATATATCAGGAACAAGTATAAGATCATTGGTTAATGGTTTAAACGTTCATGCGAACAATATTCAAAATACAATAGTATCTGGAAGAGACCATATGATATTTGGTAGTGATTCAATTGCTTCCTTTGGGCGCGATAATATTGTGAATACAACAAAAAACACATTGATTTCTGGTATTCAGAATGATGTAGAAAACACAGAACATAGTGCTGTATTGGGTGGTTATAATGATGTAAGTGGTAATACATTATATTCAATAGTAGGAGGTCGTTCAAATAAAGAATTTAATGGAGAACAAAATTTAATAGTAGGTAAATTTCATAATGTGAAAGATACATTTTCTTCAGCAGTATTTGGTCTTCAAAACAGTGAAACAAGTGGTAATAATAATCTGATAAGTGGTAAAGAAAATATCAATATTAGTTCAGAAAATGCTTTTATTGCTGGTTATTCTATAAGTGCTAATAATTCAAGTGGCTCAGGTATAATGGGTATAGATCATACCGAAACAAATGGAGTGGCGAATGTAATAGGCGGACATACTCATCAAGTATCAAATAGCACACAATCATTAGTCGTAGGCAACGCCCATACCGTTGCTACATCGGATTGTTCGGTAATAGGAGGTAAAAACAATCAAGAAACATCAGGTTCTTATAATGTAGTATCTGGCAATGGTCATGTTATAAATACAGTTAAAAATTCATCTGTATCCGGTAAGTCTCATACCATTAATACAACTGATAATTCTTTGATTGCTGGTGATACTAATAATGAAACTGATGGTTTAAATAATGCAATATTTGGAAAATCACAAACATTAAATGATAGTGAAAATGTAATATCATCAGGTATATCTAATAATTTAACAAGACAACATAATTCACTTATAATTGGTAAAAGTATAACTAGTCAAGATGGTAGTGGAAATATAATATCGGGAAATACAATAGCAGTTACAGATACATCAGGTTCAATTGTATCAGGTATTTCACATACAGTTGATAAAGAAACTGGTGGATTGATATTTGGAGAAGGTCATAATGTTTCTGGAAGAGGAAAAAGATCTTTAATTGGAGGTAAAAGTATTATAGAAGAAAGTGGAGAACAAAATTTGATAATTGGTGATAGTAATAAAGTAAGATTTACTAAAAATACAGCTGTATTGGGTAAAAGTAATGATGTAAGTGGAAATACAACCGAATCATTAGTATTTGGTGTTTCTAATAAAGAATACGATGGTTCAAATAATTTTGTAGGAGGAAATGGCAATGATTCCAAACGTTCTGTCGCGTCTAATATAACAGGAACCTTAAATAAAAATACTGATGGAAATAATAATTTAATAAGCGGTGCATCGAATGATATTAGTGGTTGTAATAATATTATGATTGGAGGACAAGACAATGTATTAAGAAGATTAGATAATATTCTTGTAGCTGGTAAAGGTAATTTAGTTAAAGATGTAGATGAGTCGGTTATATTTGGAAGAAATCACGATGTTTGTGGTAATACCGTATTAACATTTGTAAGTGGAACAGCTATTAAGCAATTTAATGGGACTTGTAATGTCTTGTTAGGAAGAGAACACGATTCTAAAAACAGTCAAAATGATGTTGTAATTGGTAAAGCAAATGTAGATTTGAATAGTATAAATACAATTATAGTAGGAGAAGAACAACAAGGGTCAACATTAGAAAATACATTAATGGCAGGTAAACAAAACATAGCATCTGGAACAACGGGTTCAATTATATTGGGACAAGGAAGTAACGCAGCAAATAATACAAATTCATTGGTTGCTGGATTAACATTAACTACAGATGGAAATAATTCATCTGTTATAACAGGAACTACAAATAAAGCAAAGAACAATAATGAAATAGTTATTGCTGGTAAAAATAACGATATTAGTGGAAATTCTCAACAAACCCTCATTGCTGGATTAGCAAATAAAGAACACGGTGGATTACAAAATGCTATTTTTGGAACATTAATAGATTCTTCCGACAATACACAAAGTATTATATATGGAACAAGTAATAATGTTAAATTAAGTGTAAATTCTATTGTGGGTGGTAAAACACAAACTGTAGAAACAGTACAAGAAAGTATATTACAAAGTTCTAATAGTAGTATTAAAAATAATATTGGTGTAATTGTATCAGGTAAAAATCAAGATATTAGCGGAAATTCTGATAATACTATTCTAAGTGGTATGAACAATAAAGTATCTATATCGAAGAGAAATATAATATCGGGACAACACCATACCATAAAATCTACTGATGATGGAATTGTTATGGGAAGAAATAATACTGTAGATGGTGCTGTTAAGAATATAATAACTGGTGAAGACAATAATGCTACAAATAATTCAAATTCTATTTTATTTGGAGGTTCAGTTACTAGTTCAAATACAGAAAGTTCGGTGGTTGGTGGTTTTACAAATGATGTAACTTCCGCAAAATACGCTATGATTGCTGGACGCAATCATACAATAAATACTTCACATCAAAGTGTTATAGGCGGACATACAAATAAAGATACAACAGGAACAAATAATGCTATTTTTGGAGAATCACAAGATGTTGCTACAAGTTCAAATGTAATAGTCAGTGGTTCAACAAATGATATAGATAATGTTGAAAATTCTTTAACTATTGGACGTAATAACACTGTAAATGGTGCCGGTGAAACTATAGTTTCAGGGCAAGCACACAATGTATCTAATGGAGAATATAATATAATATCAGGTGATAATTCTAGTGTAACAAACACTAATTCATCCTTAATTACAGGTGTAAATCATACTATATTAAACACCAATAAATCTTTTGTATCGGGACAAGTAATTCAGGAAACATCCGGAACAAATAATGCTCTAGTAGGAGAATCACTTATATCTTCAAGTAATACTAATAGTATATTGGGGGGTAAATCAAATAATGTATCAAGTTCAAAAGAAGCAATGATTGGTGGGGAAGGTAATACAATAGTCAATACTAATCACGTATTGGTTACGGGTTCTTCAAATAATGTAAGTAATACTACCGCTGGTTCATTAGTATCAGGTAAATCAAATTACGAAAATGCGGGTCAAAATAATATGATTGGTGGCGAAGGACAAAGCACAACAACTGTAAAGAGAAGTATTGTAGGAGGTCAAAGTAATACATTAGCAACATCAGAAGATGTATTTGTAATTGGAAAATCAATGGATATTAATGGTGGAAAAAAGAGTATTATTGGAGGAGAATCAATAACTTTATCATCATCTGAAAAAGTATTTGCTTCTGGTTTAAATCATAACATATCAAATACAAATCAATCATTAATTTCTGGTAATACTGTTAATGAAACATCGGGTGTCAATAATGCTTTAATGGGTCAATTAATAACATCAGGAACAACTGAAAACAGTTTAATAACTGGTAAAAGTAATCAAATAACCGGTTCAAAAGCATCAATAATGGGAGGTATAAATAATCAGGTTAATAATTCTGAAAAGGTATTGGTAGTTGGAGATACATTATCTGAAACATCAGGAACAAATAACGCATTAATAGGTCAATCTATAACATCGGCAACAACAGAAAACAGTATAATGTCAGGAAAAGGATTATCAATAACCTCCGCAAAAGCTGCTTTGGTTGCTGGTGAAGACCATGAATTGAATAATTCAAAACAGAGTGTTGTAGCAGGACATACAAATAAAGATAATACAGGTGTCAATAATGCTATATTCGGTCAAACACAAGATCTATTAAGAAGTGAAAATACAATTACAAGTGGACATAATAATATAATAGTTGATGCAAGCAATAGTGCAATATCAGGTAAATCGCATAATATTAATCTCGTAGAAGAAGTATTAGTAGCAGGTAAAAGCAATACTGTGAATGTAGGAACAACGCAATCTATAGTAGCTGGATTATCAAATACTGAAAATAATGGTGAACAAAATGCGGTATTTGGTAAATCACAAGATGTATTAAATTCTAATAGAAATGTTGTTGGTGGTTTTAGTAATGAAATAGTAAGTGCTAAAACATCTACTATTATTGGAAATTCAAACAAAGTTAAAAATGTAGCAAATGTTATGGTCGTTGGTTTATCTAATGATGTAAGTAATAATATAACAGAATCATTAATAGCAGGTAAATTAAATAAAGTTCATGATGGTGAATATAATCTAATTACAGGACACGCAAATGATGTAAAAGATACAATTGGAGCAACTGTTGGTGGAAATAATAATATAGTAGCAGATAATGAAAATACAGTAGTAATAGGTAAATCACACGATGTAAATAATACCGATACTACAGCAGTATTTGGAGATACAAATAAAGTTTATAATAGCGTTAATACAATGACTTCTGGAAATAATCATGACTTGAACGATGTTAATTCATCGTTAGTATCAGGTCATACTAATGTTTCTAGTAATTCAGATAATATGGCTATATTAGGTAAATCAAATAATGTAACAGATACAAATAATTCAGTTGTTGCTGGTTTATCAAACATTGAAGCAACAGGAAATCATAATGTAATATTAGGTAAATCTCAAAATTCAAATACTAATACGGGAACTATGATAATGGGTGAAAATCATGTTGTTTCAAATTCAAACCATGATGCTGTCTTTGGTATATCTCATGAATTAATTACAACACATAATTCATTAGTATCGGGAAGAGATCATAAATTAACAACATCATCAGATGTGGTTGTAGACGGGTCAACAAATGTATTAACGAATGCGACATTTAGTAAAGTTTCTGGAGCAAAAAATACATTATCTGGTGTATCATACAGTAATGTAGCAGGATTAAGTAATAATTTAACTACAGTTAATAAATCATTAGTGATAGGTGATGATAATACAGTTAATACTGTTGATAATTCAATATTATCAGGTAAATCAAACGATTTAAATACAGTTAATTATACAACAGTAGCGGGTTTGTCAAACACACTAGCTACAATAAATTATAGTGAAGTATTTGGTAATTCAAATAATTTGACTTCCGTAGATGATAGTATTATGGGGGGTAAAAGTAATGTAGTAAATACAGCTGTAAATAGTATTTTAACAGGTAAAAGTAATGATGCTACAAGTATAAGTAATACAAGCGTTCAAGGTATTTCTCATAACTTAGATACAGTAAATGATTCAATAGTGGGGGGAAATAGTAATACATTAGAAAGAAATATGAATACAGTTGTATTTGGAAAAGGCCATAAAGTAAAAGATGTTTCTTATTCAACAATATTAGGTGAAACAAATGATGTAAGTAATAATACATATCATTCGCAAGTAGGTGGTTTATCTAATAAAGTGAATAAAGTAGAATATAGTATTGTATCTGGTAAAACACACGATGTAAAAGACAGTTCTGGAAATAATGTTAGTGGTTTATCTAATACGGTAAATAAAACAACGAATAGTATAGTTGCTGGTTCAGTAAATAATGTTGATACAAATCAAGAATCTGCTGTATTTGGTAAAGATAATAGTATGACAACAACAGAAACATCTATTGTTTCTGGTTTTGATAATACTGTAATATCAAATAAGAACTCAATTGTTATAGGTAAAACAAATAATGTATCGACAACAGAAGAAGTTCTAGTATCTGGTTTATCCAATACAGTAAATACAGTAAAACAATCAAGTATTGCTGGTGAATCTAATCAAGTAAGTGGAACAACACTTGGAGCAATAGTTGGTGGTAAATCAAATCAAGAATCTGGTGGAATAAATAATATAACAAGTGGTGAATCTAATCAAAGCACAAATGCAAAAAGAACAATATTATCAGGTAAAAGCAATGTTTTGTCGGGCGGTGAATCTAGTGTAGTATTTGGTGAAGAAAATCAAGGAACAACGAATAATAAATCTCTAATTGGTGGTTTCCAAAATATACCTTTGAGAAATGAAGCCGGTGTAATAGTTGGTTCTCAAAATGATGTATTAGATACAACAAATACAATTGTTTCTGGTAAAGATAATACTGCTAAGAACATTACAGAAAGTGCTGTATTTGGAACAACAAATGATATTAGTGGCGTAACTACTTCCACTATAGTATCGGGTTTATCAAATAAAGGCAAAGATGTTGTAAACGGTGCTATATTTGGTAAAACACAAGATATACGAAGTTCAAGTAATATGCTTTCTTCAGGTATAGGTAATAAAATATATACAAGCACAAATGCGACGGCTATTGGCAAAGATCATCATTTAACTACAGCTCATCAATCTGTAGCATTTGGTGAATTAAATGTTATAAACAATAGTATTCACGTGTTAGTAGCAGGTAAAACAAATCAAGCAACAACAGCAACATCGGGTTCAATAATAGCAGGTAAAAATAATGTTGAAAATAATGGCACGGATAATGCTACATTTGGTGAAAATCAAAATATATTAGGTGCTTCAAGATTTTTGACATCTGGTGAAACACATAACATAAGTAATGGTACTAATTCAGCAATTAATGGTTATGATAATACGGCAACTACAATACATAATTCTATGATGTCAGGTAAAACAAATACATTATTGACAAGTTCTAATGCTGCAGTATTGGGTTTATCAAATCAATCTACAAGTTCAAATCAAACGGTTGTAATTGGTGAAAATCAAGTAGTATCTAGTATAAATAATGCGTTTATTGGTGGTAAAGGAAATAACGTATTAAATGGGTCATTAAATACAGTAATTGGTGAAAGCAATGACGTCCAAAATGATAATCATTCATTTATTACAGGTAAAAGCAATGTTGCTTCAGGTAATAACAGAAGTGCTGTATTTGGTATATCAAACACATTGACAAACACTTCAAGTTCAATTGGAGTGGGTGGAAGAAATAAAATGGTAGATGCTTCAAGTGTAATAGTATTAGGTGATGCAAATGATATATGTGGTAATACAGTAGATACTTTTGTGGTTGGTATATCAAATGAAATACATGATATATCCTATAGTGGTATATTTGGTAATCGTCAAGACATTAGTGGTTCAGAAAGTATAATTGCGTCTGGTTTTAATAATACAATGATAAGCAGTGAGAATTCTGCTATTATAGGTAAAACAAATACAATGAATACAGGAAAACAATCATTGATGGTAGGAGAAAGTAATATTGTAAATACTTCAGATTATGTAATAGTATCAGGAACACAAAATGAGGTAAAAGTTAATACACAAGGGGGTATGATAGTAGGAACACAAAATGTAGATGAAAGTGGTATATATAATGTTAGCTTCGGGGAAAAACAAACATTAAATACAGAAAAACGAGCTTTATTAGTAGGAGAAAATCATAATGCTTCGCAAGGTATAAATAATTTAGTTGCTGGTGATAATAATACCTTAACAAGTGGTTCTCAAATCATAGCTGGAGGTAAAGACAATAATGTAGCTACAAGTGTAAATACACTAGTATCGGGTAAGAATAATACATTGACAACTGCCAATGAATCAGTAGTATTTGGTGAAGATCATACATTAACGACAAGTTCAAATGGATTAATATCAGGTAAAAATAATACATTAGAGACCGGAGCATCAAATACAGTATTGGGTGAAGATAATAGTTCAACAAATAATAATAGGTCTTTAGTGAGTGGTTATAGAAATATAACTAGTAATAATCAAAGAGGATTTATTCATGGTGATAAAAATACAATAACAGGAACAACAAATACATCAGTAATGGGAACATTAAATAAAGTAGTAGATATATCGTGTGCTTCTGTATATGGTAGTCAAAATGATATTAGTGGAACGATTACAGACAGTATTATGGGCGGTGTTCTTAATAAAATACACGATGTAGTATCAAGTGCTTTATTTGGAAGGCAACAAGATATTAGTGGTTCTTCAGGAATAATAGCAAGTGGAGAAGGTAATTCTGTATTAACATCAACAAATACAAGTGTTCTTGGTAAATCAAATACAGTTACTTCAGGAAATAAATCTACTGTTTTGGGAGAAAGTAATAAATTAAATAACAGTGAATTATCATTGATTACAGGTAAATTAAACGAATCAAAAAATACATCAGTTGGTTCAATAATAGGAGGTGAATCTAATGTTGATAATAATGGTGAAAACAATACAATACTTGGGAAATCTGAAAATGCTGTAGATTCAATAAGAAGTGTAGTAATGGGCGAATCAAATACAATTACAACAGATACTAATAGTTTAACTACGGGTAAATTAAATCAAACAACAACAAGTAATAATGGTTTAACACAAGGAGAAAGTAATGTAGTAGTATCAGGCACAAATACTTTGGTTTCAGGTAAATCAATGGATGTAAATACAACAACTGAAGCTTCAGTCTTTGGTTTAAGTAATACAGTAGCCAATAGTAATCAAGTATTAGTAGCAGGTGCTTCGCATAATGTAAGTAATACTACTGTTGGTTCATTAGTATCAGGTAAATCAAATGTAGAAAATGCTGGTGAAAATAATATGATTGGTGGAGAAGGACAAGGCACAACAACAGTAAAGAGAAGTATTGTAGGAGGTAAAAGTAATACATTAGCAACATCAGAAGAAGTATTAGTAGTAGGAAAATCAAATCAAACAACAACAGTAAAACAATCAGCAGTATTTGGAGAAAATCAACAAGCATCAACAACAACTCATAATTTAATAACAGGTAAGGATCATAATGTATCAAATGGTTCAATGAACAGTGTTATGGGTAATAATAATACAGTATCCAATGATACAGCTTCATTGATAGGTGGTAAAAGTAATCAAACATCTGGAAATTCACAAAGTGCTTTATTCGGTCAAACAAATACACTAACAAATACTACTAATGTAATAGCAACAGGAACTTCAAACAAAATAGTAGACATATCGTGTTCTTCTGTTGTAGGTTTTGAAAATGATATAAGCGGTGTTACAGATAATACAATGTTGGTTGGATACAAAAATAAAGTAAATGCTACAAGAAATGGTGCCGTGTATGGTAAATTACAAGATATAAGCGCATCAACAGGTGTGGTAATATCTGGTGAAAGCAATACAATCTTTGCTGGAACAAATGTAGTAGCAGAAGGTAAATCGTTAAATGTAAATACAGTAATAGAATCGGCTGTATTTGGAACAAGTAATATAGTAGCTAATAGTAATCAAGTATTAGTAGCGGGTGCTTCGCATAATGTAAGTAATAATACGGTTGGTTCGTTAGTATCAGGTAAATCAAATGTAGAAAATGGTGGACAAAACAATGCATTAAGTGGTGAAGGTCAACAAACAACAACAGTAAAAAGAAGTTTGGTTTCAGGTAAATCAAATCAATTAAATACTGTAGATGATAGTATAGTAGGCGGTGATAGTAATACAGTTGCTACAAGTATAAATACATTGGTTTCAGGTAAATCAAATCAAATAACTTCATCAAATGAAGCAGCAGTATTTGGTAGTATTAATGAAGTAAGCACAAGTTCAAAATCATTAGTAAGTGGTAACGATCATACAATAACTAATAGTTCAAAAATCGCTGTCATGGGAGAGAAAAACACCGCAACAGACTCGGAAATGTCTTTAATAGCAGGAAAAGAAAATCAAATAACAAGTTCAGAGGGCGCTATAGCATTAGGAGAGCAGAATACAGTAAATAGTGTTAAGAATGGAATAGCATTGGGATATAAAGGAAGTGTATCTGGAGATGTAGTATTTGCTCTTGGAAGTTCTGAAGTAAATGGTAATATTATGACAGTTAATAAGTATGGTGATACAATGATAGGAAGACATATAGTATCAGATGTTACTGAAGATAAACAAATATTCACAAATGTAACGAATAATAATATAACAATAGGTGGAACAGCAGGAAATAATCATAGTACAACAATTATCGATGGTGATTTACAAGCAAATTACAATATTACAACAGATGTGGATGAAGATAAGGAGATATTTACAAGTGTAGTAAGTAAAAGAATTAAAATAGGAGGAAGTGTATCTGGTGTTGCGCCAAGTAAGAGTACGATAGAAGTAGATGGGGATTTACAAGTAAATCATCACATTACAACAGATGTTGATGAAAATAAAAATATATTTACTGGAGTAACAAATAATACAATATATATTGGTGGTAATAACAGTACAGTAAGTATAGGTAAAGATTTATATGTTCCAAATAATTTCATCGTCCAAGGAAATTTCACACAACATGGTGAAAGCACCGTGGTAAATTCTACAAATGTTGATATTGAAGATAATGTTATACTAATGAATAAAGGTATTGGAGCAAATGCTAATCCAAACTTTTCAAGTGGTCATGTGATATTACGTTCTGGTGAAAATAAGTTTATAGGTTGGAATGAAATAAATAGTGCGTTTGTTCTAGGCTCAACTACATACGATGGAACTGGTGAGGCGGTGACATTTACAGCAAAAAGTAAGTTAATGATAGATAATTTACAAACGGATGTTGATGTTATGATAGGAGGAAATATAACAACGACAACACAAGAAAATAAACAATTATGGAAGGATATAACAGGAAGTGAAATAGATATAGGCGGAGGGACAAGCAGAGTGAGAATAACATCAACAAACGCGTTGGTGATACCAGTGGGAACACAAGCAGAAAGAACAAATGATTGTCAAGTTGGTGGAATAAGATATAATACAACAAAATCTCAATATGAAGGTTGTGTAAACATAGGTGATCCGGGAAATCTAATAGCTCCAAAATTTAAAAAATTAGGGGGATTAATGGATGTAGATGAAGATACTTTTATTGTAACAGAAAGTGCTGATGCTGCCGATGAAGATTATTTAAGATTTGTCACAGCTGGTGTAGAAAAGATGAGAATTAATCCAGCTGGTAAAACAGGTATAGGAATAAATTACGAATCGCCAATTGCTTTATTTGTGGGTGGAAATGATGCTTTACATCTTCCGAGTGGAACAACAACACAAAGACCGACGGCGACATCAGCCACAGAGCAAGGTTATATTAGATGGAATTCAGAAAAACAAACATTTGAAGGTTTTGGATTAAAATTAGCTTGGGGTCCATTATCAGCTGGTGCGTCTGAAACAAATTCTTCTGGAAATGTAGTAACGGGTGTTGATGATTCAGCTTATCCACATATTGAATTAAAGACAGACCAAAAAATGAGAATGAAAATATTTCAAACAGGAAATGTTGCGGTAGGAGGAACAAGTGCAAGAGTAATATTTGATATATCATCGAATGATGCTATAAGAATACCACACGGAACAACGGGAACACGACCAACAACAGCAAATACGGCATTGGCTAATGAATACAAAGGATATTTAAGATATAATAGTCAATTAAGTCAATTTGAAGGTTATACTGGAACACATTGGCAATCATTATCATTATTAATGGACCAGGACAGAGATACATATGTATCAACCGAAAGTGCTGATGGTGCCGATGAAGATACATTATCGTTTTATGCTGGTTCTCAAACAACTTTTGCGCAACCATATAGAGTTGCTGCTATGAAGAAACAAAGCATGTTCTTTATATTCAATACTCAACAAGAAGTATTTAAAGTAGCAACCGCAACCGGTCAGCTTGATTTGAGTGGGAATATTAATGTTAGAGGAGATATAACGTGTCCTGACGAGGATAAAGAAATATTTAAAGGGATTACAAGTAAAAAGATTACAATCGGTGGCGATAATGTAGCTGGTTCAACAAAAAGCACTATAATAATGGGCGGTGATTTACAGACAAACTACAATATTATATGCGACGATGATAATGAAAACAAAGAATTATGGACTAGCACAGATGTAAATATAACAATAGGTAGTGATGATTCGACAGTAATTGTTGGAAATGATTTGAAAGTAAATAATAACATAATAGCAGATGCTGACGAACATAAAGAAATCTTTAAAAATGTAATAAGCAAAGATATAACGATAGGAGGCGATGATGCTGCTAATAGTAAGAAAAGTAAAATCATAATAGGCGGTGAATTACAAACAAATTACAATATTATTTGTGATAATACAGCTGAAAACAAGGAATTATGGTCTACAACAAATGGTACAATTACAATAGGAAGTAGTACAGACTCGACAGTTATAATAGGTAAAGACTTGAAAGTAAATAATAATATAATAGCAGATGCTGATGAACATAAAGAAATCTTTAAAAGTGTAGAAAGTAATACAATAACTATTGGAGGAAGAAATGTAGATAATAATACAAAAAGTAGAACAATTATAGGAGGAGATTTACAAACCAATATAGATATATATGCTAGTAATCCAAATGATGATAAATTTTTATGGCCTACAACAACGGAAACAATTAAAATAGGCCATGATAATGCCAAGGTGGCAATAGGAACAATAGCATTTGCTGGAAATATTGAATCGACAACACAAGAAAGTAAGGAAATATTTACAGGAGTGGGTTCTAATCCAATTACAATTGGTAGTTCGACGGGGCAAGTAGTAATAGGTTATGATTTGGTAGTAAACAATAATATACTAGCCGATACAACAGAAAATAAAGAAATTTTCACTAATATCGGTTCAAATGACTTAACCTTGGGTAGTGCTTTTGGAAGTGTAGTAATAGGAAGGGATCTTAAAGTAAATAGACATATTATAGCAGATCAAGATGAAAATAAAGAAATTTTCACAAATGTTGTAGGAGGAAATAATTCATCAATTACAATTGGTGGTTCAGCCGGTGCTACAAAAAGTAAAATAATAATAGGAGGTAATTTACAGCCAAATCATGATATACAATCAGGAAATCAAGATATTGCCAAAAATATATTCACAGATGTATCAACAAAAACGGTTAAGATTGGTGGAACTGGTGGAACAGTTGAAACAGGAAATCATTTATTGGTTAATGGAAATATAGTTGGAACAGATAGTAATACAAATTTATTAAAAGAAATAAGCACAGGAAATACATTAACAATTGCTGGAAGTGGAAGTACAACAACATTTGGAGGTGAAATAAGAATAACAGATGGTATTAGATCATTTACTACTGCGAATAAAGATATATTTACCGATGTAAATAATAGAATAATTACAATAGGTGGAACAGGAACAACGATAGTATCAGGTGGAAATGTAAAAATATCAGGAAATATACAGGCAGACCAAGATGAGACAAAAAATATATTTACAGAAGTAGCTGATAATGATATAATAGTTGGTGCTAGTGGAGACGGTAGTATTATAATGAGAAATACATTACAGATAAATGAACATATTACAACCGATTCAAAAGAACACAAAGAAATATTTGTAGATATAAATACAAATAAAAATATAACAATAGGAGGAACAAATTCCACAGTAGTAACAGGTGGAAATTTACGTATAACACAAGATGTATATTCAGGACAAGTAGCCAATAAATCAATGTTTTCTGATATGGGACCAAATACATTAACTATTGGTAGTTTAACGGGAATAGTAAAAGCCGCAAATGATTTACAAGTAGGAAATAATATAATTACAGACGTGGCAAATGAAGATAAAGATATATTTACAACAACAGCTGCTAATATTAGTATAGGAGCAGGGTCATCTACTGTAAAAATAGGTAATGATATAGAAGTAAAAGGAAATATATTGGGTGGCGAAGAAGAAAATAAAACTATATTTTCTGATATAACTGCATCAAATATAACAATAGGAAGTGTATTTGGAGGAACAAAGAGTACAACAGTAATAAATGGTAATTTGAAAGCAACATATGATATTCAAGCGGGAACTAATAATATAGCAAAAAATATATTTACAACAGTAAATCAAGATGTTAATATTGGAGGAGTGTCCGGACAAGTAGTAGTAGGAAATAATTTGAAAGTTCCTGGTGATATTGTTGGAACAGATACAAATACAAGTATATTTGCTCAAGTGGTAACAAGAGAAATATCTATTGGTGGTGCTGGAAGTACAACAGTAATTAGCGGACACTTGAATGTTGCTGACCATATAAAAGGGCCTGATGAAAACAAAGAAATCTTTACAGGCGTTACTTCAGGAAATACTATTACAATAGGTGGTTCTGGAAGTGAAGTAGTAATTGGCGATAATTTGATTGTTAAAAATAGTATTTTCTCGGATAATGATGCTGAAAATAAAAATATATACGCAACGACAACCGGGAATATAACAATCGGCGGTGCTAGTTCAACAACAATCTTGGGAGACCATTTGAAAGTAAATGGTAATATAACAGGTCCTGATGAAGATAAACAAATATTTACAGATGTTGGTTCAGGTGCAAATGATAGAAATATAACTGTTGGTGGTGCCAAAAGTTCTTTAATAACAGGTGGTTCATTTCAAGTAAGCAAGGATTTAAAAATAGGAGGTGATATAATAAATGCTGATAATGCTGAAAATAAAAATATATTTACAGGAATAGCAGGAAATACATTGACAATGGGAGGAGCATCAGGAACAATTGTTTTAAATAATAATGTAACAATAGGAAATGACTTAACAGTAAATAACAATATATTATCTGACGCTCAAGAAAGTAAAGAAATATTCACAAATATAGGTGCCAATTCAGTGACTATTGGTAGTAATAATACAACATCAGCCAGTAAAGTAATAACAAATAATCATTTACAAGTTAATGGAGATATTATAACCGACGCGGATGAATCAAAACAGATATTTGCGGGTGTTGCAGGAGCAGGAAATTCATCAATAACAATTGGTGGAATAAATAATAACACGGGAACAAAAGGAACAGTAATTATAAATAGTGAATTCCAAGCAAATTACAATATAACATCTGGTTCAAATATTGCCAAAAATATATTTACAACCGTAAATGAAGAAATAACAATAGGAGGGAATGATGGTATATTAAAAGCAGGAAATGATTTGAAAGTAAGTGGTGATATAATATCCGATGTTGATGAAAATAAATCTATTTATACTGACATAACAAATAATATAACCATTGGTGCTGCTGGTTCTACTGTTGTAACTGCCGACCATATTAAAGTGAATGGTAATATAATTGGTGTGAATGAAAATAAAGAGATATTTACAGATGTAAAATCAGGAAAAACACTAACCATTTCAGGACCTGGTAGTGAAACTATTATAGGACATGACTTGAAGGTCAATAATCGTATATTAAGTGATTCGGTAACGGAAAATAAATTAATTTATCCTTTATCTACTGCCACTATTACAATAGGTAGTTCAACTTCTACTTTAATAGCTGGTGGAGACTTTAAAACTTCAGGTGATTTAATATTAGATGCGGATATTAAAAGTTCTCAACAAGAAGCAAAAAGTTTATTTACTGACATAGGAACAAACATATTAACAATAGGAAGTGTATCTGGTTCAATAATATTGAATGGTACGGCCACAAAAATAATGGGAGATATAACGACAGATAATGAGGATAAAAATATATTTGTTGGAGTGACAAATAATACCATTACTATGGGGGGTGCTTCAAGTACAGTTGTATTAGGAGGGGAATTGAAAGTGACAGATAATATTCAATCGGTTGCTACAGGTGTTGAAAAGAAAATATTTACAACATCAACCGGAAATATTATAATTGGTGAAAATACACAATCAGTAGTAAAAACAGGTTATGATGCTGTAATAGGAAATAATTTAACAGTAAAAGGCAGTATAATAACAGATGTTAATGAAAATAAAAATATATTTACAGATGTAACTTGGAATGGAGCTCAAAGTTATAACATTCAAATAGGAGGATTGAAAAGTAGAGTAATAATAGGAGATGATCTAATGGTGAACGGACATATAATGTCTGATTCAAATAATGAAGATAAAAATATTTTCACAGAATTGACAAGTAATAATATAACAATTGGTGGAAATGGATCTACTGTTGTCATTGGTGATAAATTAAAAATAAACGGACATTTACTTACAGATGCTGCTGAAGATAAAGAAATATTCACTGGAATAGGTGCGAATACACTAACATTAGGTAGTGCTACTGGCGATGTTGTTTCTAATAATGATTTGATAGTAAATAAAGATATAACAGTTAAAGGAACACATATTAAATCAGATGTTGAAGAAGCAAAAGAAATATATACCAATATAGGCCAACATAGCTTAACATTGGGTAGTTCAGCTAATTCAGTAGCAGCAAAAGTAATAATGAATAATAATTTACAAGTAAATGGTAAAATATTTGCGAATGATAATACAAATAAAGAGGTATTTGTAAAACAAGCAAATGGAACAGCTGATTATACTGGAGATGTATTGATTGGTGGAACAAAAACAATTATAAAAGGAACATTACAGACCAATTTAAATATTACTGCTGATACTGATGAAGATAAAGAATTATGGACGAACGTGACTACTAATAAGATTACAATTGGCGGATTAAGTAGCAATACAGTAATTGGTAATAATTTAACTGTGAATGGAACAAGTATATTGGCTGATGCGAATGAAAATAAAGAAATATATACAAATGTATCAACCGGTAAAACTATTACCATTGGGGGTTCAGCTTCTACAATAGTAACAGGTAATGACTTGAAAATAAGCGGTCATATATTGACTGATGCGGATGAAAATAAAAACATATTTACAGGTGTATCGCAAACTATTAATGTAGGGGCTGCTTCTTCAACTGTATTATTAGGAGGAGATTTGAAAGTTACTGATGCTATAAAAGCGGTAAATCCTGCAGTAGATAAAAATATTTATCCATTGGTTGATAATAATGATATTAATGTTGGTAAATTAGGAACAGGAAAAATAGTAATGAAAAATACATTACAAATAGACGACCATATAATATCACACGCCAATAATGTAGATAAAAACATATTTACTAATATCAATACAGCCAAAAATATTACAATTGGTGGGGCAAATACTACTGTAATTACTGGAGGACATCTAACGGTTACTGATAATATTCTAGGTGGTTCAGATGAAGACAAAACATTCTTTGCTGACGTGTCTTCCAAAGAAATATCTATTGGTTCAGGAAGTTCAAAAGTAATAATGAACTCAACAAATCATATGAAGGTTCCAGTAGGAACAACCACACAAAGAATAGCAAATGGAGTTGGTGCTATAAGATATAATACAACTGTTGCTAGTCTAGAAGTATGTCATGACAATACAACTTGGACCGAGGTTCCATTATTAAAATCTGCCGATAAAACAACATATATAACAGCAGCAGATACTCCAACGGCTATTAACCATCAGTTAAGATTTTTCACAAATAGTCTGGAAAGAATGAGAATAGAAGAAAATGGAAGAATCGGTTTGGGAATAGCCGTTCCTACTACAAACATTCACTTGAAAGGTCAAGTAAGAATAGAAGATGATATTATAGCAGGAAATACTACTGAGGTAGATAAGAATTTATTTACAGATATGACTACAAAAGATATAATAGTTGGTGGTGGTTCTACAAGAGTTAAATTTAATTCAACCAATTCTATTTTATTACCATCAGGAACATCAGCCCAACGAATAAATACAGAAGGTGCTGTAAGATATAATACAGACTTGAAACGTGTTGAGGTATGTGATAGAATTGTTGTTGGTGTTGGAAATGAATCGTTTCATTGGAATAGTCTTCAAGGATTAATTGATGAAGATAGAGATACAAAAATTACAGTTGAAGATGATGTAGGAACTGACGATGATAAGATTAAATTCTTTACTGCTGGAGCAATGAGAATGTTATTAGATGAAACTGGTAAATTAGGTATAGGTGTGGCCGCACCACTTGAAGATTTCCATGTTGGAGGAACAGCTAGATTTGATTCTAATATAATAAGTGGAACAGACGAAGCGAAATCTATATTTGCTGATATTCTTACCAATGAAATAACAATTGGAGGAAAAGGAACTTCGCCAGCATCATCAAGTGTTAAATTTGATTCAACGAAACATATTGTTTTACCAACAGGTGATGATAGTGAACGTAGTGATGTAGAAGGTGCTTTTAGATTTAATAATACAACAGGAATAACACCTTGCTTTGAAGGTTATGACGGTGAAAAATGGGTGTCTTTAACTGGATTATCCGATGCCGATAGAGATACATATGTGACAGTTCAAAATGGAACTACCGATACAGATTCATTTACATTTTATACTGATGGTAAACAAGTGTTAAAAATGGATAAAAACCAGAAAGTTGCTTTTGGATATCCTAACGGTGCTTCGCAATTTAATACAGAAGCAAATGGAAATTTAATAGAGAACTTTGAAGTATTGGGAACAAGTATGATGGATGAATTAAAAGTAGATACATTAAAAGATAAAGGAGGCAACGGAATTACATTATATACATCTATAGTTCCAGATAGTGATTTACAATATGACTTGGGAGCACCAACAAAAAGATTTAGAGATTTATATGTAAGCACATCGTCTATTTGGATGGGATCAAGTAATAAGATTACAGTATCTGGCGACGGACAGATGAAATTTAGAAAAGTTGGTACAGCAGTTCCAGCAGTAGTTTTAGCTCAATTTAAAGTAAAATATAATAATAATTCGGCTACAAATGCGGATGTTGAAACAGATATAGTATCAAAATTGACAGCATTAACTGATATAGCAAATGTAAAATCAGAAGATTATCTTCAATACTATAACGAACATTTATTTTCTACTGTTCGATCATTTGATTTAAATACAATTTATACAGATGACGCTGAGAATTTCGAAGAAGAAGCTGTTACAAACGCTTGGTTGGCAAGTAAAGTAAATGTTAATGCCATTTATTCAGGATATCAATTTGTAGGAATTGGAACAGAAGAACCGGATATAACAACAAGATTACACGTAAACGGTAAAGTTAGATTTGACGATAATATCATTAGCGGAACTGATGAAAATAAATCTATATTTGCGGATATTACAAGTCAAACAATAACTATTGGCGGCAAAACAGAAACAAAAACATCCACACCTGGAACACAATTAGGTGGTAGTATTGTTAAAATGGATTCCACTAATTCTATGATTATACCAGTAGGTAAAACAAGTCAAAGAACTGTTACACAAGGAGCAATTAGATATAATAGTGAAACATCAACATTTGAAGGTTGTGATGGAACTAATTGGGGATCTTTGGGTGGAGTAATAGATGTAGATAAAGATACATTTATCAGTGCTGAAAACAGTGCTAATGCTGACAACGACCAATTGAAATTTGTCACAGCTGGAGTTCAACGAATGATGATAAATAACGATGGTAAATTTACAATTGGCAAAGATGCAGGACATACACCAGAAACAGTAGATATTAAAGGTTCAACTGTAACAATAGAAGGAACAAAACTTGAAATGGTCGGTCAAACAGACTTTTCTCATGATGTTGTTTGTGAATCTAAAATAATACTTAGTGGAGATTTAGATGCTCCAAGTGATATAGATAAATCTATATATCCATCAGTCACAACTAAAACAATAACAATTGGAGGAAAAACAGCAAATGATGGCAGTGTAGTTAAAATGGATTCCAATGATTCTATGATAATTCCTGTAGGAACAACAAGTCAAAGAACAAATGCGGTGGGAGCAATTAGATATAATAGCGAAACATCAACATATGAAGGATGTGATAGTAATAATAATTGGGGTTCGTTGGGTGGTGTGATAGATGTAGATAAAGATACTTATATTAGTGCTGAAACAAGTGCTAATGCTGATAATGATGAATTGAAATTTTATACAGCAGGCGACGAAAGAATGAAAATAAAGTCTAATGGCAAAATTGAAATGGGTTATGTATTACAAACAGTTAATTACACTGTAACAGCATCTGGTGGGAAATATTTATTGGATGGCGTTCAAAATCCAAGTTTAACATTTATAGTAGGAAATACCTATAAATTTGATATAAGTGATGGCACAATGTCGTCTCATCCATTTAAATTTAGTGAAGCAACTGAAGGGGAAACTCAATATACAACGGGTGTATCATATGGTGCTGCAGAAGTAACAATTACAGTAACAAGTAGCACACCAACTACATTATATTATTATTGCGACGCTCATTCATCAATGGGTAATAGTATAAGTATTACAGCTCAACCAAGAGAAACCGTAGATATTAAAGGTTCAACTGTAACAATAGAAGGTTCAAAACTTGAAATGGTTGGTCCAACTGACTTTTCAGGTGCGGTTGTATGTGAAGATACAGTTGTCTGTCAATCAACAGTTCAAATAGATAATACTTTAACAAGTAAATCTGGAATAACATTGACTGGTAATTTAGATACTTCAACCGACGAAAATAAAAATATATTTACGGGTGTTACAAGTAAAACCATAACAATTGGTGGTGCTAATTCAACAACGTCGATTGGAAATGATTTGAATATTGAGGGCAATATAAAATCAACTACAAATGAAAACAAAGATATATTTAAAACGGTTACAAAGAATATAACAATTGGTGGCGGTGGTGGTGGTGGTGGTGCCCCAAGTGATTATATAGATGAACCTTCTGATACTGCAAATTTAACAACAAACGATTTCATTTATATATATGATAATGCTGGAGTATTACGAGCAAAACTACCGGTAGAGCAAATAGGTTATGGAAACGTGGCTTCACAAATTACGTTTGTACCGGCTGCAGGTCCTTAAAGAGAATATTAACGAATTAAAATATAAAATTAATAATATGTATTAATTTTATATATGGCTCACTTTTATGTAAATAGTAATAATAAAATTGTATTTCGTCAAGATCATTCTTCCTTCGGCAATGACCTGTCTCTTGCTGATGCAATATCCGCATATTCTGTTGCTGGAACAGGAGATATAAGTGATTTAAATATACCAGAAGATCAAACAAGTGATTGGTTGGCAGAAACATATGGTGAAGGAACATCTTGGTTTATGACTACCTCGCCCCAAACATTTAGTGCATCAGAAACTTGTAAAATTATAGCAGACGGTAATCTTCAAGTAAATTTTAATATATTAGCAGATTCAAATGAAAACAAAGAAATATTCACAGGAGTAGCTGGTGGTAATACAATAACAATTGGAGGTGCAACTTCAAGTATTATTGCTGGAGGTTCATTAACAATAACAAATGATATAACAATAAATGACAATATATTTGGCGGTAGTGATGAAAATAAAACAGTATATTCAGATGTATCTTCAAAACAAATATCAATAGGTTCAGGTTCAAGTGTAGTAAAATTTAATTCTACAAAATCTATAGTTATTCCTGTAGGAACAACAGCACAACGAGATGATGCTGGAGGTAAAGTAGTTGGGTCAATAAGATATAATTCAACCGATTCTACCTTTGAAGGTTGTGATGGAACAAATTGGGGTTCATTGGGAGGTGTTAAAGATGTAGACCAAAATACTTATATTGAAGCAGAAAGTTCTCCAGGAGCAGACAATAATGAATTAAAATTTGTTACAAATGGTGGTGAAAAAATGATAATTAAACCAGATGGTAAAGTAGGAATAGGCACATCTTCACCAGAAAAGTTATTAGAAGTAAATGGAGACACTGTAATTAGAGGAAATTTTGATGTTAGAGGCGATATAACCTATGTTAATACCAGTAATTTAGATATATCAGACAATGTAATTGTTTTAAATAAAGGCTTGGGTTCTAATTCAAACACAAATGTAACAAGTGGTATATTAGTTCAACGAGATAAAGTCACTACACATACTATTGTGGTGACAGTAGCTAACTCAGGTGGTAATAAATATTATTTAAATGGAGTTCTAACACCAAATATAACATTAGTAAAAGGCGACACATATATATTCGATCAGAGTGATAGTAGTAATGGTAGTCATCCATTAAGATTTAGTACAACAAAAGATGGAACACATGATAGTGGAGCGGAATATACAACAGGTATAACAAAATCTGGAGATCCATCTTATAGTCCAGGTAGTAATAGCTCAAAAGTAACCTTTGTAGTTCCAAATAATGCTCCATCACCATTATACTATTATTGTGGAGCGCATTCAGGAATGGGAAATGATAATGAAAATACTGTAAAATCAAGAGATAATAATCAATTTATGGGATGGGATGATAGCACTTCTACATTTATATTGGGGGAAACAGCAAATGATGGAGAACAAAGTCCAGCAGGAATTACTATGGTTTCAAAAAGTAATTTAAATATGAAAGATTTAAATGCTACAAAAGTAGTTACTGTTGATGCTGAAGTTACAAATAAGTTGCAAGTAGTAGATATATCAAGTACGAATCATATAGATGCAAAAGATTTATCGTCAAATAGAATTCAAGTGACTACTTTATTAGTAGATGATCCTGTTGTAATGACTCCAACAATCCAAGCTGGAGATTTCAAATTGCCTAATCCTGATACAAATAATATATTTAAATTATCAGACCTTGTAGGTCCTCCTGATAGTATAACAATAAATTCAACATCAAATACGGCGCTTGATTTTTCTATTATAATTCAACCAGTTGTAAGATATTTTGTTGGATTTACGGCTGATAAATTACCAATGATTACACATTTAAATGTTAAATTATTAGATGAATCAAATAATGCTGTTTTGTTGAATACATCGTTAAGTTCAAGTGATATAAATGATTTTGAACAATTAACTACAATTAAATTTAATAAACAAACTGGAACATCAAGTTTTTCAGGAAATACATATACATTTAAAAATATTACAGCATTGGATGATACTAAAACATATAAAGCTGAAATTTCTTTTAAGAATTATCATCCAACAATCTATACAACAAATCAAACAAGTTTATCACTTGTTGTTGCTAATGCACCAGGATTAATTAATTCTATTACAATATCAATACCAGATTTAAGTTTGGGTTCTACATCAACAGCTTCTTACACAATAGATAATAATCCTCGTTTCAGCATTAATTGGAATGAACCTTCGGCAGGAGATGGAAATGTAATAAGTTATACAATTCAATATGAAAGTACAGCAAAATTAAATTCAGCAAGTGCTGGTAGTGATACACAAACAATAACCACATCAAGCACAAGTTTAAATAAAAATTTATCAAATGGTATTTTGTATGGAACAAAATATAAATATAGAATACAAGCAACAAATGATGCTGGAGCAACAGCTGCTTATGGCAATTGGATTACATCTTCAAAATATACAACAGTTCCTTCAAAACCATCATTAAGTAGAATAGATACAACTGATATAAATCTTGATAATTGGAATGCTTCTCAAGAATTTGGCGATGTAGTTGAATTGGGAACAAATTTCGGAGGTTCTAATTATGAATACGCAAAATATGAAAGCAATACTTGGAATAAATATGATACAGATAATAGAAAATTATTAAGGTCAGCATATGTAGCATCAAATGCTATTAGTTTTGGAACTGTTTCTGATATAAATTGTAGTAATACTCTTGCTGAAGAACCTTCTAACTGGTTGTTTAAATTTGAAGTATTAAACGACTCTGGTGCAACTCAAAAAAGTGTATCAAAAACTTTATCAGGATATACTGGTGGAAATACAAGACATTCCGGACAAACTTTTAATGAAAGTTATCAAGATTGCGTTATGACAATTAATTTAAAAGATAAATATCCAAACGGTACTGGTAGTAATACAACGCAAAATAAAGGTGGTTTTTGGACGGCTGCTAATATATCAGGGTTGTCTGCCAAAATACCTACTAATGTTACGAAAGGGACTATAAAATTAACTACAGATGTTCCTTCTATTACAACCACAAGTTATAAATCATCTACATTTGATTTTATGACAGATACACTTTCGGTATCTCCAACTATTTCATATAATAATCAAAATGATAGATTAATTGGTGTAAAAGCTAGTCCTGGAGTTACTTGGGTATGTGGTGTTGCTAGTTTAAATGCAAATACTTTACTAGAAATAGATTTAAATGCTACTAATTTGGCAAGTGCTGCTCCATCATCTGGTGGTATTTTCCGCGGAGATTATAAACAATTAGAAGTGGAATCTACACCTACTAATTTAGTATTAGCTACAACTATTAAAGTAAATAACGGCACATATGGCTCAGGAACAACAGGTAATAATGGTAATTCAATATCTTATACTAATTTTTCACATCCGGATATAAAAATACAAGATGTATCGTTACTTGGAGATACAACAATAAGTTTTACTGCTTATAATATTCATGGAACGACTGATACAAATAGAACCATAAAGCTTTTAAGAGATAAAAATTCGATTAATAATCCTTTATTGAATTATAGATATGTAAGTTGGAATAATACATTGGCACACGATAATGTATCTCCAAGTGTTTCTGGATTAGCCTCTTTTAATAACACCGTTCAACTTTCATCACACGAATTATTATTATGGGATGGTAATTTTACATCCGATTCAAGTAAGTATGTTGATTTTAGAGGAATATATAATAAAAATCTTGCTGGTTCCGTTCAAGGAACAGGTTATGAATCTGTTACAACTACAAGTTGGTTGACAAACGATAAGAAATGGGCTTTATTTAAATTAACAAATACTATACAAACCGCTGGAACTTCAAGTTTTGGTATTAAATTCACAACCCCATCGGGTCATTCATTTAGCACAGGATCTGCCAGAGAAGCAAGTGGATTTGAATGTAATATATTATTACCTTCTATGCTTAGCGGACAAGAAGGAACTTTATTTTGGTATAATGTAAATGAAAATTATCAATCTGAAAGTGGTAAAGATACAGGAACAGGTGCTACTGGAGTTACGGGTTTAGGAGTATTTGACAGCAAAACACGAACAACTACATATACTACTTATAAAATTACACCGCCTGTTCCTGCTATAAATTCTCAAGTTCCAGCAGATATATGGATTAGGATCGGGTTAGATAAAGGTGCAAATGCAATACAAATATCAAATATACAATTTGTTTCAACATAATTTTATTTTTAAATAAGTCTTGTTGGGGAGAGAAAAATCCTGTATTTTTTTTAAAATACCGTGTTTTTCTCTCCCAAGATAAAGAAATTATAAAATAAATTATAAATAAAAATATATAATTTATTTATAAATGTCCTTTGTTTATAACAACGAAGTTATTGACCTCTTGTTAAAAAAATCGTTGGGGTCTGCTTATACATCATCAGCATTAGTTCCAGGACAGGAAAACCAAATCTTGCCTAAGATATTAAATCAACAGCTTTTGGCAAGTCCTATTACAAATAAAACAACAAGTGCATTTACTTGGTCAGCATCCTCTAATGTTGCTGGAGGAGGAACCGTGAAATCACTTTCTAATGTTGCCGGAGAAACCGAACCTACAAGTTTTACATACATAAAGAAATATGAAAATATTCCTATGACTGCCGTTGCTGGAACTAATTACAGAGCTTGGAAACCTTCCAACGCTGATATGATTAGTAAATTAGAAAATACTATTATTGGTAAATCAAGTTTTCCTTTTACATTAACTACAAATATTAATAATTATAACACCATTTATAATACTAATAGTAGTTTTAAACCTGTAATTAGCAATGGTGTCCTTTTATTTTTGGGTAATATTTCTCCAGATAGTAGTAGTACAATATCATTTACAGAAGTTCATATTTATGAAGGTGAATTTGGAGCAAAAAGTGAATTAGAATTAAACGAATTAACTAATGTTAATGTTCCCACACCAAGTAATGGAGAACTTTTACAATGGGATGCGGCAAATAGCAAATGGATTGCTGGTGCTGCCGCTTCTTCGGCAATTGCTAATGCTAATATTGAAGCTTTAAATAATGTTAATGTTTCACACGCTACAACTAATCAAGATGATTCTTTGATTTATGATAAAGCAAATAGCCAATGGGTGGCTGGAACACCAGTTACAACACTAGAAGGATTAAGTGATACAACTATTACTACACCTAGCGATAAACAAAGTCTTGTTTACAACGCAACTAATACTAAATGGGAAAATGCTAATCTTACTACTACTAATATAACCGATATTAATTTGACTAGTGTTTCTAACGGACAAGCTCTTGTTTATGATTCAGGAACAAGTAAATTTATCAACGGATTACCAACCATGAGTATTAATAATATGAGCGATGTAAATATATCAACACCAGCAGCAAAAAATGCTTTAATTTACGATACGGCTACGCAAAAATGGATAAACGGATTGCCTTTGTTAAATGTTAATGATATTAATGATGTTAATACATCTGGTTTAATTGACGGGCAAGTTCTTGTATATAATAATAATACGCAAAAATGGGTTCCCGGTTCGGCATCAGCAAGTTCAGTTTCTGGTGTATATCTGAGAGATTTACAAGATGTTGATATGACAAATATAGCACAAGTTGTTCCTGATTGGACGCAATCACATAAACTTGCTGCTACTACTGGTGAAGATAATGAAAATCTTGGAAAAAGTGTATCTACTATTGGAACTTGGACTGCTGTTGGAGCACCTTATAAAGATGGTACTTTTCCCGATGTAAATATTGGGCGAGTTTTTTTATTTAAAGCAGGAACACAAACACAGGTAATAGATTCACCAACGGGACATGAAAATGATAATTATGGTTATAGTCTTTTTTTAACAGCTAGTTTTTTGGTAGTTGGTTCTCCACGTTATGACAATGCCAGCCCACAGGTATTAAATAGCGGTGCTCTTCTTATATATAATTATAATAGTGGAACAGAATTATATGCTACTACTGCTAATCAAACTTTGATTGGAACAGCACATTCTTTCTTAGGTTATTCAATTGATACTAATGGAACGTGGATGATTTCTGGTGCTCCAGAAAATTTTGATGGACAAGATGTTAATAATGCTTTAAAAGGTAAAGCATATATTTATAAATTAGACGGAACTTGGAGCCAGAAAAAGATATTAACAGCAGATGATGGATCAAATGGAGATAAATTTGGTACTGCTGTGGCAATTAATAATGATTATGCTTTTGTTGGTTGTGAAACAAAGACTAGTTATACTGGAGGAGTTTATATATATAAACGAACAAGTGATACAGTTTGGGATGCTTTACATATTGTGCGTACAAAGACATTGGCAACAGGTGATTATTTCGGTCAATCCATATCAGTTGGAGGAGACTTTTTAATGGTAGGTTGTCCGAAAGGAGAATATGGTGGAACAGCGGATTCTACAAAGGCGGGTGAAGTTTTTGTATATAAAAAGCAAAGTGATGGAAATTGGGGCGATCTTTCTGGTAATCTTGGTGTAGGTGATTTTACACAAATAGGACAAGATATTGATGGTGAAGCTACTGAAGATGAATCTGGTACTGTTAGTTTAAGTGGTGATGGAACTATTGTTGCTATTGGTGCTGCTGAAAACGATGGAAATGGAAATACCTCAGGTCATGTAAGAGTATATCAATATAATGGAACAGATACTTGGATACAACTTGGAGAAGATATTGATGGTGAAGGTTCAAATTCGCAATGCGGTGCGAGTGTTAGTATAAATAACGATGGGACAATTGTTGCTATTGGTGCTTTTGATCCACAGAGAGGGCAAGTCAGAATTTATCAATGGAGACAATTTATCCAAGCTGATGAAAATAATGCAACCTATCATTATACAACACTTGTTCAAGATACAAACCAAACAAAATCTATCATTATGACAGCAAATAGAACTACGCCTCCAGTGGTAGGACAATATTATTGGACCCAATTAGGAAGCGATATTAATGGCGCATATGGAGACTATGCTTATTTTGTTCAATTAAGTAGCAATGGAACAGTTGCTGCTATTAATGCTTACGGAAATAATGATAATGGTCATCAAACTGGTGAGGTAAAAGTATTTCAATATGCTAATGATACATGGACACAAATTGGACAAGATATTAATGGTGTAACAACGGATAATGTGGGCGAAATTAGTAGGATTAGTTTAAGTGGCGATGGAACCATTCTTGCTACTGGTTCCAGCGGAGCGGACAGTAATGGTGTGGAGGATGTCGGCCGTGTAAGAGTATATCAATATAATAGTAACAATACAACTTGGGAACAACGCGGACAAACAATCAGCGGAGAAAATATCTACGATAGTAGTGGTAAGAGCGTTAGTTTAAGTAGTGATGGAATGATTATTGCTATTGGTGCGCCAGGCGGAGACTCAGGGAACCCTGGAACAGTAAGAGTATATGAATATAATGGAACAGATACTTGGATACAACTTGGAGAAGATATCGTTGGTGAAGCACCATACGATAATGCGGGCGGTTGGGTTAGTTTAAGTAGTAATGGAACCATTGTTGCTATTGGTGCTGAATACAATATAGGTAATACTGGTGTGGCTGAGAGTGAAGCTGGTCATGTAAGAGTATACCAATACAATGGAACAAGTTGGACACAAGTTGGACAAGATATTGATGGAGAAGCTGTTGAAGATACTTTTGGCAATAAGCTTAGTTTAAGTAGTGACGGGACGAGACTGGCTGTTGGCGCCCCATATAATGATGGTGGTGGTGGTACTGATAGTGGTCATGTAAGAGTATATCAAATGCAAGTAGACCCAACAACAGGATACTATGAAAATAGTATATTAACAGCAACAGATACAGCGGTAAACGACCATTTCGGTTGTAGTGTTGATATTACTACGCAATTTGGTATTATTGGTGCTAGAACACAAGGTAGTTCTTCTTATTTAAAAGCAGGTGCTGCTTATATGATTTCAAATACAGGAGAAGGTTATTGGGATCATACAAAAAAAATTACCGCAAGTGACTTAGCAATCGGCGATGAATTTGGTATTTCAGTTTCAATTTACGATAGATATGCTTCTATTGGTGCTTGGAAAGAAGAAGATACAGGTGAAGTAGATCAAGGTTCAGCTTATTTATTTAGTCTAGGAAGTCCTGGAAGTAACGATCAATATACATTGGTTTATAATTCAGATACAGGTAGATGGTCTATAGGCCTTGTCAGTGGTGGTGGCGGTAGTGGATTAGAAAGTATAATAGGAACACAAGCTATGATTAACGCAAATACACCAACAGGAGCACAATTATTTTGGGATGCAACAAATCAAACATGGACGACAGATACGCTAACAACTTTACCAACTGGTGCCCCAAGTCAATCTACACCAAGCGCAGAACCTACGTGGAATACAAGTTGGAATGGAGGAGATAATCAACTTACATTTAACAGTCATTTAGTTCCTACCGCTGACAATAGCTATGATTTGGGTAGCCCAAGCTTAAAAATACGAGATATATATGTTAGTGATGCTTCTATTTGGATAGGAGATCAACATAAAATCGCAATAGAAAATGGTTCAATGAAATTTAGAAAGCGTGATTCTTCAAGTGTTCCAAGTACTATAACTGCAGCGGGTGGAACATCAGCTGCTGCATTGACATTTGCGGGAAAAACAAGTTTAAGCGATATGAAATTAAAAGATTGGGAAGCGTATGGAAAAACTTTAAATATCAGTGGTCTTGGTATAGGAAACGCAAAAATAAAAGATATTTTTACGACAAATGATAATGATTATGAAACATCAGACAATATTGATAGTAAAGCAAATATTCATAATCCAACTTTCACTGGAACAGTAACATTAGGACAAGCACCAACCGGAGATTTACACGCTGCTACAAAAGCTTATGTAGATGCTACGGCAGGAAGTATTGATACAAGCACATTGGCACCAAAAGCCAGCCCAACCTTTACAGGAGTAGTTACATTGCCAACAATTACCAATAGTTCAGAGGCTACATCAGCTGCCACAAAAGCTTATGTAGATGCTACGGCAGGGAATATTGATACAAGCACATTGGCACCAAAAGCCAGCCCAACCTTTACAGGAGTAGTTACATTGCCAACAATTACCAATAGTTCAGAGGCTACATCAGCTGCCACAAAACAATATGTAGATGATACAGCAGGGAATATTGATACAAGCACCTTAGCACCAAAAGCCAGTCCAACTTTTACAGGAACACCACTCGCACCAACAGCAGCGGTGGGGGCAAATGACAGCCAACTTGCTACAACACAATTCGTGACAACGGCTACAAGTAATTTGGCACCAAAAGCAAGTCCAGTATTCACGGGTGCTTCAGCACGTATTGAAAGCACAACTAATAATTCCCAACTCCAATTAAAAGCTACACACAGTAGCGAAACTCAACAATATAATATTTTTTCTGCCGTTTCTGGAAATAGTAGTGGTAGAGGTCTTCATTTTCAAAATCACGATACGGGGTCGGTTCAAATGTCGATTAGATCAGACGGTAAAGTAGGAATTGGAACGACAGATCCTCAAGCTAAATTAGATGTTGTTGGAAATGCTGTTTTTAAATCTGTTAATGCGGCAAATACAGGTGGTATTGTTTTAATGCCTGATGATAATGGTTCTGCTACTGATGGTAATGCGAGTGGAAGAATTTTCTTTAATGAAACACAAAACAATCAAAGTAATCATGGATTTTCATTGGGATGGAACGGAGGTGCTGACAATGATATTTTAAATTGGAAAGCAAATACATTTAATATCAATCGTCATGACAACAGTGTCAATGGTGCAACTGTTTTAAGTATTAGTAGGACAAGTTCGCATTTTAAATTGAATGCAACAACTACTATAGGTGCTGATGATGAAGGAGAAGGATTTTTAATAAATTTGGGTTCTACTGGAACAGTAAAAGGTGGAACGGCTGGAGCAAGTTATAGACACGGTTATTTACACGGCGATGGTAATAAGAACATAATTCTTTTAAATCAAGAAGACGGACAAATTACAATTGGTTCTGGTAATAGTTCTAACGGTATTTGTATAGATACAAATAACAATGTAGGAATTGGAACAACAAGTCCAGCTGGTAAATTATCAATCACACATAGCGGAGGATCAGCTGCCACACCAGATAGTAATAAAGATTTTTGTATCTACGACCATAATAATTGTGGATTATATAGTAAAAGTGGAACAAGCACAAATGGAACAACCATATCATATGGATTGTCGTATTACAATGGTTCGTCCGCGGTAGATGTAGATAATGCTTTAGTTTTAAGAAATTATAGTGGCGAAAATAGAGTAGGAATTGGAACGGCGAGTCCATCGCAAAAATTAGATGTAAATGGAACAGTAAAAGCAACCGCGTTTCAAGGAGATGGAAGTGCTTTAACTGGTGTAGCAAAACAAGCCGATATAGATACTGCCATTAATGGTTTAATTGATTCTGCTCCAGGAACATTAGATACATTAAATGAAATAGCTGCTTCTATTGGCGATAATGGCAATTTTGTTGGTACAGTAAGTAATTTTGCTGATGTAGATACAGTGACTACCGCACCAACAAACGGTCAAGCCTTAGTATGGAATTCTACAAATTTAAAATGGGAACCGGGCAATGTTGCTGCTAGTGGCGGAGGTAGTGGTCCAACAAATGTGATGGGTCAATCTTTCTTTGAAATTTTAACACAGCAACCACATAAATTTCAAGCAGACGGTGCATATACATCATCCACTTCACATATAACTATAAATTGGAAATATGATAGTATATCATTATTTCACGACAGCACGGTAGTAGCAAAATTATGTTTTGGAGCAAACGCACAAGCGAAATCATTGCCATTTATAAGTCAAATTAAAATACAAATAAAAAGTCCTTATACAAGTAACACATGGATCGATTATACAACATTAACAGTAACTTCAAGTCAAGATTATAATACAACGGCTTCGTTAAAAACATTAACATTACCCAAATGGACAGGAACACCTACAGGAGGAATTGAAACTACTCTTAGCAAAGCAGGTGAATCAAACAAATTTGATATTAGAGTTTATGGAATAAATAATGCTGAAAATTATCCAAATGAAGCTACAAGAGCGTTAGAATATCTTCAGGTTTTTTACTTAGTTCCTAACCCTCCCTCGGCGCCTATATGGAGCTCTGAGGTGGCCATCGGTTCGGATGCTCAAATCTCCTTTTATTATAAATGTGCTGAAACGGAAAATATAGACCCAAATAATGCTGGAGACCAGTCTGATGCATTTATTACAAGTGCTATAACAAAATATGTAGAAATAGAAACCTTAGCTTATAACAATCCTGTTTTAACAACCGAATATACAGATACTGAATCAGTTAGTAATAAAAATGAAAATGAAACATTTCTAATTACACTTACTGGTATTAGAGCTGGAACAAAATATAAATATAAAGTTCAAGCGAAAAATAATTTGGCTGATAATTATTCAGACTTTTCTGCTTTTAGAAATCATACCAACTATACCAGAACACCAGGTGATAATTCAATAGGAACAAGTGTAAGTTTTGGTATTAATAATACTTCAAAAACATCTATTAGAGGTTATATTGATGGAAGTTCTACTGTTTCTGGTAGTCAAATATATATAAATACAGCCGCTAGTCAAAAAGTAACACCAGCTACTACTTCAACTCAAACCATCCAAATTACAGATCCTTATTCATCTACTCAACATACAACAAATACAGGATATGGTAATTATGTAAATGGTTCAACCGGTTTAGTTACTTTAAAAGTTACTGTAGATGGAACTTTAAAACAAACAGTTAGTTATGGTGGATTTAATACAACTCCTAGTCAATCTGGTGGCAATGATAATGAATATATAGATACTGTCGGTCAATCGGATATTTATGGAATAACAAACGCTACAAAAGGTTTTAGATTAAAGGGAACATTTGCTTTAAATGAATTATCAAATACGAATATAACAACTACAATAGGTGCTGCTAGAAAAACAGCTCATACGTTGAAATATGAATATGATAGACACGCCGATGTTGGCGGTTCAGACACATCAACTACACATAATATTTATATTGATACTTTATCTGGTAATCCGGGTATAACATATACAACAAGTTTAGTGACAGTAACTAGTGTAAAATATACTATGGGAATAGCAAGTGTAGATGATATGACAATTCAAATTGTAAGAAATTATACTAATTGTAATTCGGCTCACGGATTTATTAGAGGCGATGGAAAGGTTGGTTATATTGGTGCTGTAAGTAAAACTACATATGGGGCTCAAAACTGGATTATTGCTGCAAATAATATTGATGTTGGAACACCACCAGGTTCTTATACTCATACTAAAACAACTACTGGAGTAAACTATACTCAAGCCTTTACAGGTGGAACCAACGATAGTTTAAGTGAAACATCGTATGCTTATAATTTAAATGGAAATACAACAGGAACGCTTAAAAATTTAAATAGAGGTTCAGGCACATCAACTACAGTATTAAATCACTTCCACGACCATAATAGTTATGCTAATGATACTACAGCAACTTCAAAACTAACTTTATCTAATTTATATGAAATAACAGCAGCTACAATAAGTAAATTTAATACAGATATGGGTGCTATAGCTACACAAGCTTATACTAGTCATTCAACCGTTCCATTACCATCGACTTTATTATATATTAATGGTGGATTTAGAACAAATGCTAATTTTACTTATCCGAATACATCTAGTATGAATTATGATAGTGTTTCAGTAAACACATATACTACTGGAACAACCGCTTATTCAACAGCGGGTGCTTCAGATACTAACGGATATAAATGGTATTGTCAGAAATTCTCTATGTCATCAAGTTATGAACTCAACGGTAATTTAAAATACTTAAATGTATATGGTATTGGGGGATTATCTGCTACTACAATGAATAAAGTAAAAGACCGAACTGATTTAGATGCAATAGGATTTATTCAACAAACGTTTGGTGGCATAACTAGAATTGGAAACTTAGGATATGGTATTAACACATTTTCTCCTTGGTATGAAAAAGATACAAATAAAGGATGGACAGCATTTGACCTAGACTTCAACCACGGGTCAGTAACGACAAAAGATGCAACACATTGGGGTCCTCTTTTAGATATTGTTAATGGAGATGATGATATATATATATTTATTGGTTTAAAGAATACAGTTTCTTTATCATAATTAAGATAATTATAATTTATATTTTTCGATATACATTATATAATGTCAGATACTAGTAATTTTGATACCCCTGAAAAAGTTGATATTTTATTTAAAACAGCAATGGGATTTCCTTCTACAGATGAAAATACCGCATGGTTTCAAGAAACAAATATACCATATAGCTCTTATGTTTTTGGGTCTGATATTTTAACTGATGATATTCCAGCAAATCCAACATATGGTGCTGCAAAAACATACGCATCTGTTGGTTTAACAGATAGTGATTTTGATACTGATGGATTTGTTAAAGACAGCACCGATGGTAAAGTTCGTTATTATCATCGTTTGATATTAGATCAATGTATATCAGGTAATAATGATTCTTGGTATAAATTAAATTCAAGTGGAGTAAATGTATTAACTGATTCTTTACAGTTTAATACAAAAAAAGATGGTTCTTCATTGCCATATTTATATAGTTTAACTAATAAAGCAAATGTATCATCAAATAGTTCAAATCCAACACCTTTAACACCCGGGAGTGGTTCTGGTAATTGGATTTTTGATGTAAAAAGTGGCGTTCTGTTTTTCCCAGATAATTCAACTCCTAGTTTAGGCGTGGTTGATAATTCTACAAAAAAACCTGTTTTTTCATTTTACAAATATATTGGAAACAAAGGATTAAGCACGTGGTCTGGTGGTGGCGGCGGTGGTGGAGGTGGAGGATCCGGACAAAGCAGCGACGGCGTTCTAGACGGTCAAGTTCTTGAAACATTAACGGGAATTTGCGATGGTTCTACAGTAAAAGTATCAAGTGGTTCATATACATTGGAGAATGTCACATTAAAACAAACTATGCAAGATACTTATCTAGCTGTATCTGGAAGTTCTGTAAATTATAAACCTCCTTCTGGAACAAATAAAATAATATATAATTTTTATACTATTGTGCGTCCAAAACAAACATCAGGCACTGTTAGACTTGCTTTTGAATATAGATTATATGTAGATGGCACGGAAATATCATCTTATAATGCTGGTATATATGAAAATTATAAAGGAGGGGGAGCACCATCAAGCGAATTTAATCCTTCATTTGTATTAACAATTGGTGAAAAAAATGATGTAGTCAACGGACATTTTCTATCTTGGGATAGTAATAAAGTAGTAGAAATAAGGGCTAGAAGTTATGATGGATCAAATGAGACAGATGACGGTGTAACATTTCACGAATATTGGTGGAGAGCAGTAAGTAGTGGTAGTGCTGGAACAAGTGGTCCAGCCACATTTGTAAAACCCCGTTTGGAAATCCAAGCAATAGGACGCGGAAAAAGCGGCGTGGCTTTGGCAGGAACAAATATGAGTTATGTTAATTTTCCAGATTTTGTATCTTTTACATTAAATCACTCATACACCGAAATAGAAGGGTTGCGATTAAATATTACACCAGAATACGCCGATTCTATTATTGAGGTAAAATATTTAGTATATATCGAGTGTACGTCATATACCAGAGATATGGGAGCAATTATTACTAGAACAGTTAATGGTGTTGAAACTGATATAAAAAATATAACTGGTGGAACAGACCGTTGGGATTTATTAGGAAAACCAACCGGCGATGACCAATATAATAGTGGTTCGCCGTGGCTTTTAACTATTGACTATTATGATACACCTAATACAACTTCGGCTGTAACATATAAAATAAAATTAGTATCGGCAAATGCAAATACAACACGAACTGTTTATATAAATAGACCAACGGGCAATGAAGGGGCCAATTCATATCTTGTTTGTATGTCTACTTCATCGGCAATAGAACACCCAAAACCAAACAAAGCTTTAAATCCTATTACAAGTGCTACTCAAGTAGATGGTCAAGTTCTTGAAACATTTGCTGGTGTATGCGATGGAAGAACAGTTGTCGGTATAAGTGGGAGTTATACATTAGAAAATGTTACTTTAACTCAAACATTAACGTATACATATACAAAGGTTACTGGTAGTGAAATTTCTTATAAACCACCCGCTGGAACTAAACAAGTAGTATATGAATTTTATTTTATCGCATCGACAGATGATAATGATGATTTTGCCTTTCAATTATATTTTTATATTGATGGTGTGGAAGCAACAAAATTACGAAAAAGGAGTGGTTCATGGTATCACGGCCTAGAGCTGGAAACTTACCAAGTGATATTGTCAATAGGAGATGTTTCAACTGATGATATTCCTAGTGGTAAATTAGCAAGTTGGAATACTACAAGAACTCTTTTAGTTAAAGCCAGAGATAGAGATGGTAACTTAGAAACTAGGGTTCATTGTCCCAATCAATGGTTTTATCAAGAAAACACAGCTAGTGTAAACGGCGACACACAAAATGTTGTAATAAACACAGATGCTAAAAAAGCATTATATTTTATGCCTCCACAATTAAAAATGACAGCAATAGGAACAGCAGATTATGATGTAGTTCAACGCGTAGTTACTTATAAAGACGGTCAAGTTCTTGAAAAATTAGAAGGATTGTGTGATGGGCGTAGTATTACCACATCTAGTGGAACTTATACATTACCTACTGCCGTCCATCAAACGTGGAGCGATTCAGAACATACCATGAAAGATCTTGATGCTAGTATAATTAATTATAAACCTCCACCCGGTACAAAACAAGTTATATATGAATTTCGTTTTGTGTGGTATTACAATGGTAATGGTGGTTTTTCAACTGGTGGTTATGATTTTTATTTAGATGGTAATAAATTGGGAAATACTGACGTTTGGAGTACAGGTGCGTATGAGTCTAAATATCATACTTTGAAATTAATAGTACAAATTGGTGAAACCAATGATTATACAAATAATAAAATATCAGACTGGAATTCATTAAAACAAATAAAAATACAAATGAACGAACGATACGATTCAAACAGGGGTTTTGTTTTGCATAAGAATAACTATATTGGTTCACCTTATTTTCCTGGTACTACTGATACTACAGTTTATTATCCAACTATTAAAATCACAGCAATAGGACGGCAAGTCGCACCGGCGTCTGCTGCTGATTTTAAAATACAAAAAGTAGATACAATATCTACATTACCAAATAATGGAAATATGTTAACATGGGACCAAGCAAAAGGCAGATGGAAACCTAGTGAATTTATTGTTGAGAATAATGATGGAACCAAAAATATTAGTGATATTAATATGTATCAAGGTTATCAAATTACAGCAAGTAATCATAGAACGTCATCTAACGGACAATATCGTCCAGATGCTGCATTTTACGATGGTGGTAATCAAGGAGACTATTCTAAATGGATTGCTTGTAATGATAGTCCAAGATTATATAATACTAGTCACGTGTATACTGGAACAACATCTACGAATGGATATACTGGAGAATGGATACAAATCAACTTTGGTAAAAAAGCTAAAGTTTATAGTATGAATATAAGGGGAACGTTTCAGACAAACGGTGCCAACAATAGTCCAAAAGATTATAAAGTATTTGGTAGTAATGATGGAACCACTTGGGTGGACGTCCATACAGGTTCAGCGGTTTATAGTGATTATGTAGATTTGACGGGAAATGAAGCTTCTTATCAAAAAACGAAAATAGATACATTCTCAACGCCTGCAACCTATCAATATTTTAGATTAGTTATTCATTCATTTGTAGGACCCACCCCAAGCAATCATACATATTGTCCTGCTATTCAATATATGGCTTATTACGGAAACTTCCCTAATGAACGCATTCAAACCTTGCCTGTTTCAGGAACAAATATGGTTACTACTACTTATACAACAGCAACGTCTATTACCGCGCCCAATTCAGTTCCAGGTGTTAATATTCCAGAATTAAATTTAACAATAACACCACAATATAGCAGTTCGGTTATTGAATTAAAATTTAATGTTTTCCATGAAACTAATAGTGATAATGTATTCAGAATAACAAGGAACATTAATGGTGCAGACGTTTTAGTAGTACCAGCAACTAATGTATGGGAAGGTGGTATAGATGTTCCAAAATATGATGCTAATACTACATCGACACCGGAAGTAACAAAGGTTAGATGGTACGATGAACCCAATACTACTAGTCCTGTTACTTATAAATTATGGATTAATTCTTCTTCCTCTGGTGGTGCTCAAACAGTATATTTAAATAGAGCTTACAGTAACGCCGGAGCTAGTCTATACGAAAATGGAGTATCAACAAGTGCGGCAATAGAACACCCAAAACCACAAGCAATATTGTCAAGTGTTAATAATTCAACGGCAGTTGAAGGTCAGGTTCTTGAAACTTTGGCTGGTATGTGTGATGGTCGTAGTATTACGATTTCATCGGGAACTTATACACTTGAAAATGTTACAGCATATTTAGAAACAACTACTACTTGGACGAAGCTTACAGGAAGTGAAATTAATTATAAACCTCCAGTTGGAACAAAACAAGTTATTTATAGTGTTTCTGCCTTTCAGGGATATGCGAATGACAGTTATTGTCACCAATTCGCTAGGTGTATGATTGACGACCAAGAAATTATTATGCAACACTTAGGAGGTTGGGGTGTATCCACCCATACCTACGGGAACATTATTAATTTTAAATTTGTTATAGATATGGGAACAACAGATGATATAGCAAATGGTAAAATATTGAATTGGGATACTCTTAAAAATTTAAAAGTAGAAGTACGTGATTATAACACGGATAGTAGATATTCTCAGAGATATCATGGAAATACTTATCAGGTACCACCCGACTCAAACGCATCTGGTTCCAATGTTACAGATTATGGATACAGTTTAACTAAACCAAAATTAGAAATTGTAGCAATAGGAACAGCAGATTATGATGTAGTTCAACGAGTTGTTACTTATAAAGACGGTCAAGTTCTTGAAACTTTGGCTGGTGTATGCGATGGTCGTAGTATTACTTCAGCAAGTGGAACTTATACATTACCTAATATTAGTAGTGTACTAGATATGACAGGTAGCGCGACATATCAGGATATACCTGGTAGTTTTGCTTATAAACCACCACAAGGAACTACTCAAGTAATATATAAATATAAAGTATATTGTGCTGGAAAGGATAACCATCCTATTTTACATTTTAATTTATATATCGATGATACTAAAGTAGATAAATTTGATAGATCTTGGGCGGCACAAGGTGGTGGTGAACACGTAGCAATGTTGGATTTTACTTTTGAGATAGGAAAAGTGAATGATATAGCCAATGGAAAATTATTGACTTGGGATACATTAAAAACTATTAAAATAAAAGCAAGAGAATATACTGATAGCACTCACGAGGTTTATATTTTTGGAACAGGTTATTACAATGGGACGTGGGTTAATCCCCAAACATTCGTATGCCCTTCTCTAGAAATCACAGCAATAGGACGGCAAGGAACAGCCGCTGGTGGAGTTATCACCGAAACAGGTGGAAGAGTGGGGATTGGAACGACGAGTCCTTTGACCAAGCTAGATATTAGAAGATCTGGCGGGGCAAGATTACGACTTGAAAATTCAGCAGGCAATTATCCCGATCAAAATCAAGCGGTAGAATTTTGCACAACCTATGCTACAACTGGATTTATACATCAGAAAGGAGAAAATTTAAGAATAGGTGCTACTGGTGGTAGTAGTAAAATATATTTTTACACTAATAATAATACTGGTTATCCCACTTCAAATGATAACACACAAACTCAATCTTTTTTTAATGAAACATATACAAGTGGAAATGATAATCCAAGAATGGTTATAGATGTAAATGGAAATGTAGGAATTGGAACGACCACTCCTGCCTCACATGCAAAATTACACATTAATGGAGATTCAGCTTCGACGTATTTATATGTATCTGGCGGAGGTTCTGGCAATAGTTATAAAAGAATACAACTTGGAGCTACGGCAGATGCGAATAGAATATATTCATCGCGAGCAGATGGTACTCACGCCACAATTCCATTATGGTTTAATGTATCAAATGGTAATGCGCCCGATATGGCAATAAAAGAAGATGGAAATGTAGGAATTGGGACGACGAATCCGACCCAAAAATTACATGTCAATGGACACGTAGCAATAGGTGCTCATGATTCACAACCTACGGACACCACTGTTCTAACCGACCCGAATAATAAACAGAACGCAATTATATTTTATAATAGATATTATACTTGGGCCAGTGGTAGTGCCATCCACGCAGCACCAGGAGCACGAACTTGGCATAATTTTATTTCCTCTAAAACCCACGCTACAGACCCTTATAGTGGTAGTGCCGCTTATCACGCTTTCTTACTATGGACATATTGTGGACATGGTGGTTCCGCTGATGTAGCAATGCGAATGGGTTCTGGAAATGGTAATTCTAAAATATGGGTGAATGGCAGTACAACAATTTCAAGTGATAGAAGAATAAAAACAAATATAATGGATGTTCCTGATGATTTGGCTTTGGAAATGGTAAGGAAAATACCATGTCGTTATTATGAATATAAGAGAGATATATATAATGAATATGATTATCAGAGAGAAAAGCCAAACCGTACCATAGGATTTATTGCACAAGAAGTAAAAGAAATATGTCCAGAAGCAGTAGATATAACAGAATATAAGATTCCACTTGATAATAAAATATATAGGGATTTGGATATACAAATTGATAATTCCAAGAATTTTATAATTATAAAAGATTATAGTAATAATGATTTAAGTGCTAATGATGAAGTCGAATGTGTAATTAATCCTATGAATAATAATAATATTACTCAAGACAATTACAAAGAATATATTGATATAAGTGATAACCAGACGATTAATATAAAATATATAAGTGGTTGTAATTTTGAAATA
>Ga0206131_10000410_pt1 | contig 60847 bp, 53 predicted proteins | sample Helgoland_Spring_FD_148636 | JGI IMG/M metagenome (GOLD analysis project Ga0206131, IMG submission 148636) | Pelagic subsurface seawater microbial communities from Kabeltonne, Helgoland, North Sea - Helgoland_Spring_Bloom_20160517_1 | ecosystem: Environmental > Aquatic > Marine > Epipelagic ... | reverse complement strand
TAAAACCACTTTTTAATCCTACAACCCTTTTTTTAACTTTATTTTTAACTTAATTATTGTTCTTACTTAATGAGCTTATTATAAAGACTATACAACTAAAAAAAATTTAAAAACTAATTCATATGTCTAACACATAAATGGTATTTATAGTTTGTTTTCTAGAATGTAACAGTATATATAAAAATAATGGAAGCAAATTTTAAAAGTCTAACTCGAAAATATTACTATAAAAAGAAATTCCAAACAAGACCAAATCTTACTGCAAAGTCTCTATAGGGATTGTTTGGAGCTGAAAAGTAATCATAACCTGTAAATGAAGAATTAAAATGTTCGGCTTTAATATAAATTCTAGTCTGTCTTACTTTAGCATTTATAAAAAAATCAAGTCTTGGAAAGGCTCCAATTTTAGTTTGATTTTGTGTATAGAATTCTGCTAATAATGGGTCATATCCATTACCGTTATATTCAGTAAAAAAATTAAGTGTTATTCCTGTTTGAAATTTTAGTGCTTTTTCAAATACTTCATCTGTATAATAAAGTGTGTTTCTAGTTATTACATTAGGGACATTTAGCACATTATCATCACTTGTCACATTTTGATACATTACCGTATTATCAAGTGCAAATTTACCTAAACGGAATTCTTTTTGAGCTTTGATTCTTAAGTACTGAATAGATTGATTGTACTGACGTGGTTTTATCACTTTAACACCATTCTGTATACTTTCCAAATCAAAAAACGTATAATTATCTATATTAGTTATATCTAGGCTTAAGTTTAAATACTTATTAGATTTAAGCGCTGCTGATAATTGCTGTGAATTTATGGTGCTAAAAGAGTCTTTATTATCCCAGTTGTAATTTGTGTAGGCGCTTTGATTGAGAAGTAAATTATAATTTGGCAAACGTGAGTTGATATTTAGCCCAACTTCTAAATTAATATCCTTAGTGATTGGGTAATCTAAATCAGTACTCAAAAAATTACCCTTTATCTCATCTGATAAATTAGCACCAAGGCTTCCGGCTAAAGAAAGCTTACCTATTTTATTTTTATAACTTCCATTAAAACCAAAAAAATCGTCCTTGATCCTATTACTTATTGTTTGACCATTTAAGTTTACTAAACTGTTATAACCATAGTTTATATTATTATAGTTTAATGAAAAATCTAGATTACCAAGCTTATTGCTTTTTAAGGAGATTCCAAAATCTGTGTAAAAATCTTCTAGAGCTACCCTATCTTCTATAGTATTGTTAAATGATGTACCAAAAAAATCATTTGCTGCTGTAGTCTGATTGTACTCGTAAAATTTATCTTGAAATGAAATAGTATTAGTGATTGACAAACCAAGGGTATTAACACTATCTTTTTTTGTTAATAGATTATATACTTGTTCTAAATGAAAACGCTTCCCTTCTAATGTGTTTTCTGCATTTTCAAAATTAGGATCAAAAACAGAACGATCTTTAATCTCTTCTGTACCACTAATAAAACGCTGCACGTCAGCATCAGTTATCCCACCATTTTCTTGATTTAGTAAATCTTGCATTGTAATATGAGCACGCATCAAATATTTACTATTTTTAGTTTGATAATTGGTAGTGAATCTAAAATTACCTGAGCTCGTTAGAGCATTTTGATAATTACCCAAAGACCTCATTCCCTTATAGGCTATGGAAAAATTAAACTCTTTTGAAGTATTAACAGTAAAAAAAGCATCAAGGTTTTGTCCTTGAGAAAAAACGGTCTTAAAATATAAATCCGTTAGAGGTGTAGGTACATTATAATAGTTAACATCCTCAATTTCCATATAATTATAATGTCTTGCTTGTGCTGAAAAAGAAGGTTTGATTTTGTTTGAGGAAGCATTTAAACTAAGAGTATTATATGTTTGGCCAGTATTTGCAAACTGCATGAGATTAAAATTATCCTTTCTAAGGTAGTTGTATTTATATTCTTTTTGGATTGTCAAAGTTGTATCAACATAAGTAGTATCATTCTTGTAATTTATAATAAGATACTTTTCTATAGATGCTTTTAAATCTTTGGGTTTGGTGTTTTTTTTAGAGATTAAATTATTTGAATCACTAACCTTACTAGATGTTTTTATTGGTGTTTTTTGTCCATAAACAAGAAATGAAAAAACAAAACACAGAAAACATAAGATATTTTTCCTCATTTGAAGAGATAAAATTGATAACGTAAAATTAAACAATTATAGTATAAAGCATAATTTATATAATCATAAATAGATGCTGATTAATAAGCACAATTAACAATAGGAATAACTCTATATTTTAATTAACTTTCTTGTAACAGTATATTCATCAAATCTTAAATTAATGAAATAAATACCTTGTTTAAGAGCAGAAATATCAAATCGGTTGGTTAGGCATTCATCAGCTTTAAAATTGGAAATATTTTCTCCTAATGAATTATAAATCTCAATATTATTTAAGCATTTTATAGATTCTATATTTAAAATCTCATTTGTTGGATTTGGATAAAAACTTAATTTTAATTCGTTGACATCTTCATTAGATAAACTAGAAGACTCTTCTGTAATATTGAAAGTCTGATTAACTTCAATATCTTTAAAAATATTAACATTACCACTTAACCAAGTAACTTTTATATAATCTAATATAGAAGCATCACCCAAACCAAAGAATTCAGATTTAGAATTTTGGGATAAATAACTTTCTCCACAATGAGTATATCTGTATTGAGTTTGTCCATTTGATGATATTTCAATAACAGATCCTATTCCATCCCTATTACTTTCGACGCCCTCAAGATTAATTTTAATCCAATTATTATCGTTTATGGTTCTATTTTCCCACAGAAATATTTGTTCTTCATCAGCATTTGTCTCAACCAAATCAGGAAAACCATCGTTATTAATATCACCATAAGCATTAACAAAACTTGATGCTTGAAAAGTACCAAAACCTGAGTTATTTGGTATATTATATAAACCATTTCCATCATTTAAGAAAAAAGCACCAGATATATATTCTGAAAAACCTACTAATGAACCACTTACGTATAAATCTTGGTGTCCATCGTTATCAGCATCAAAAAAATTAGCACACCAGGCGGGACTATTAAATTCAGTATTAGTCTCTGTAGCAACATCTGTAAAAGTTTCATCACCATTATTTCTTAGAAAAACACTACGTCCTAAATTGGTTACGTAAATATCAAACCACCCATCATTATCATAATCAGCTACAGTTACCGTCATGGCATCTATGAGAATATTAGTTCCTGAGGAAACACTAATATCAGTAAACGTACCATCTCCATTGTTCTTATACATAATATTACGAAAACGTTCCTCCTCTATTTTATCGTTAGATATATATAAATCCTGATAACCGTCATTATTGATATCTAACCAAGCTGAACAAAAAGACAAGTGGTGAATTTGACTAATACCAGCCTCTAAAGAAGTATCAGTGAACGTTCCATCTCCGTTATTTTTGAACAAATAGTTCCTATTTCCCTCATCTCGATTACTTATAAAAACATCTAAAAAGCCATCATTGTTATAATCACCCCAAGATGCACCATAGGTACCTAAAGTTGTTGAAGGAAGTCCTGATTGGGTTGTAACCTCTGTAAAGTTGAGATTGCCAGTATTTTCGTAGAGTCTGTTTCTGTAAAATTCTTCGTCAAGAGAGTTAGTACCAAATCTAGTACTGGTGACAAATAAATCACTGTCTCCATCATTATCAAAATCCACCCAATTTAATTGTCTTGTAAGATGATCTGTATTGAGCAAACCTGTTCCCAATGAAATTTCTATAAAAAAGCCGTTGAAATTTTTGTAAAACTTTAGACCAGTACCATCCTTAGTGGCAAACGACAAGTCATCAAAACCGTCATTGTCAAAATCGTAGAAACTAACACCACTACCCATCAATACGTCCCCCGTTACAGCATCGACACCACTGTCTGTAGCAGTATTTTCAAATAATAGTTGAGCATTGATATTTAATGTATAAAAAATAATAATAACTACTAAAATTCTACTAATAATAGTATTCATAGTTTTTTTTTCAAGATACAATTTATATAAGAGTGTTGAAACAAAATTAAAACAAAAAAGCCACCTATATTAGGCGGCTTTTTTTATCTATAAAAGATTTTTATTGGTTTACACAAAATGCAGTTACTTCTTGGGAACCATCGCCCATTCCTGGACCACCACCTGATGCATGAATGATTGCACCACAAGTTGCACTGTATGTACCTGGTGGATCCATACCATCACCGTAAGAGTCAAACATTGCGAATAAATAACATCCGTCATCTAAAAACACAGTTGTCTCATATGTTACAGGAGCAGCATTGGTTGCATTGTCAAAAGGACCATCTGAAGCTATAAGTGTCTGTCCATCTGAGCTATAAATACCCCATGAATTTTCAGAACCCCATCTACCAACAGTTACTGTCACTAGAACATCATTACAAGGAACATTATCATCAACAATAGTAATAGTCTTACTAACGCTATTAACCGCTTCTCCTCCAACACCTACTGGTAAACTACTAGTAGAAGATAAAGTTAGTGTTACAGTAACATCTCCGTCTATATCACCGTTGTCTATAGGTGTTAGGCTAAGACTTCCAGATGTATCTCCGGCAGCGATTGTTACAGATGATGAAGATAAAGTATATCTAGATGCTGCAGCTGTACCTGTAATATCGAAATTAACAGTTACGTCTGTAGCTTGTGGAGAACCTAAAATTGCATTAACCACAACGCTGGTTCCACTGTTCTCTACAACAGAAGCTGCTGCATCATTTTCAAGCTGAATAAAACTATCTTCTCCGTAGATAATTAAATCCTCCTCACAGTTTTGTAAAGACAGAGCCAAACAAACTAAAGGAATAAGTTTTAATATTTTTTTCATAATTATTATTTTTTTTATTAATATCCTGGATTCTGCTCTGCTCCAATTGCTGGATTAGCATTAATCTCTACAATAGGAATAGGTAATGTAAATCTGAAATCACTAGCCGCTAATGTACATGCTCCACTTTGGATAGTACAAGCTATAGGATCTCTGTCAACACCTCTACCACCAGCTACACCAGAGCGTTTTAAATCTTTATATCTATGTCCTTCATAAGCCAACTCTATTTTTCTCTCATCCAATACTGCTCCTACTGCTTCTGAAACTGAACCAGGTAGTGCTACTGTCTGTGCTGAACCAAATCTAGCAGATCTTAATTGCTGAAGTAAAGTCTGTACACCTGTGAAATTGCTTTGGTAAGCTTGTGCCTCGGCTGCAATTAATAACATCTCTGAAGATCTAAATACTTTTAAATCGTTCATTAATGGGCGACCTTGAGAACCTGGATATTTTTGAATAACTAATACATCATTATTAACTGGGTCTGGATCATTTTGGTAATCTGGACTTATAATTGAAGTTGTAGATACCATAACATCTCTACGAATGTCACCTGGTAATAAAACGTCATAGATACTTCTATCCATTTCAAAATATGGCGAACCTGATAAAGTAGCATTAACGAATGCAAAACGAGCTCCTGCCCATCCACCTGCGCTAACTGAACCTGTTGATCCTTGACCATCGTAAGAATCGTTTAATATACGTTCTAATTTAAATATAGTTTCAGTATTATCATTGTCCAACCACATGTTTGCGTACTCAGTAGTATTTGCTAATCCGTAAGAGGTGTAAAGTGATGTCGCTAATGAATTAGCTGTTGGGTAATCACCTCTTGTTAATGCAATTCTAGCTCTAAAAGCTTTAACTGCATCTTTGGATGCAAAAGTATTGTCAGACTGAGCAATTAAACCTGATTCAGCTATTGCTAAATCAGCATTGATATAGTTCCATAAGTCTCCTGTAGTATCACGTAATGGTTGGTATCCTAATCCAGGTACAAAATCTACAACCGGTGCTGCTAGTGTAGCATCGTTTGCTGGATCTGGACTGAAATATAATAACAACTCCATGTTTGCATAAGCTCTAATAAAGTGAGCTTGAGCTAATACGTTATTGTAGTTTGCTTGATCTGCTGCATCTGGTGTGATTCCAGCTGCTGCATCAATAAGTACAGAACATCTGTTGTTAGTTCTGAAGTTACGAACCCAAAAGTTTGAGGCTGCTGTACTACCTGCGTTTAGTACAAAATCGTACAAAGCAAAACCTTGTCCACCAGAGTCAAATCCTATCGCTAATTCATCCGTAAAGTTAGATGATAGAGCAATCTCTGGAGTAGTATCTAATTGATTGTACAGAGCTAATACTCCGTTTTCTAAATCAGCTACAGTTTGAAATGCGTTTGCTGCACTCAGTCTTCCTGGCTGATCTATTTCAATTGCGTCGTTACAACCCATAAGCAAAGCTAGGAGTCCAACGAATATTATTTTATTTATGTTTTTCATATTATTATTTTTTTAAAATCCTAATTCTAATCCAAAAGAAATTGTTTTCGGTGTTGGATAGTTTCTAGATCCATTACTTCTTGTTTCTGGATCAAAACCTCTCCACTCAGAAAATGTAAACAAGTTCTCACCGTTTAAGAAAACTCTAGCATTTGTAAGGCCTGTATTCTCTAAAGCCTCTGATGAGAAAGAATAACCAAAACTAGCAAAACGTAGTCTTAAATAATCTGCACTTCTTAAAAATCTATCAGAATTACCGAAAGAGTTTAAGTTCGCAGCATTAAATCTTGGTATATCAGTAACATCACCTGGTTGTTTCCATGCTCTCAAGATATCCGTAGAAAAATTAAACTGACTTACAGCTGTAGGATCTATTAAATCATTGTAATCATTGTCAAATCTATCCACACCTATTACATAGTTCCACTGAGTTGTTAGGAAGAACCCTTTGTAATCTATATCAAGATTAAAACTACCATTCCAGTCAGGAACAATGTTTTTGTCAATCCAAACTCTATCATTATCTGCATCAGGATTCTCTGTTGTATTACCGTTTGCATCTAGGTATAATAAGTTACCAGTCGCAGGGTTAACACCAGCATATTGTAATGTAAAGTATTCAAATATTTTACCGCCATTACGTCCTAGTCCAATAATTTCACCTTCTGGGTTAGGTACTTCAGCTAATTCTGTTTCGTTGTAGTTACCTACTACTCCAATCGTCATACCAAAATCACCTTCAGCCTTAGGTCTAAACACATCGTAAGATACTGTGAAATCAATACCACGGTTATAAAGTAAACCTGTGTTTGCAGATAAAGAAGTAAATCCTGTAGTTGCAGAAAGAGGTGTACCTTGGAATAGGTCACTAGTTTCTCTCTCATAAACATCTACACTACCTCTTAATTTGTTATCCCATACACCGAAATCAACACCAATATTTGTTTGTGTTACGGTTTCCCATGATAAGTCTCTGTTTCCAACTTGAGATAAGGTAATTGCACTAACGTTACCATAACCACCGGCAGTTGTAAATAAATCTAAGTAGTTATCTGGAGCGGAGAATAATCCACCACCAACGATATCTTGGTTACCTGCAGTACCGTAAGAAGCTCTTATCTTTAAGTTGTTAAAAGCAGATCCTTCCATAAAGCTCTCATTAGATATGTTCCATCGACCAGAAACAGAGTAAAAAGTACCCCATCTATTTGATCCAGAGAATCTGTAAGATGCATCGCGACGTATAGTTCCACTAAGACCAAATCTTGTATCATAATCCCAATCAGCAGAAGCGAAATAAGAGAATAAACCAGCATTTCTGATAGTAGCATTTGCTTCGTCATTAAATAATCCACCTGTTTGTTGTACCAAACCAGCACCATCTCCAGGAGAGAAAGTAGCAGGGTTAAGACCATTAGCAAAATATCCGAATTGTCTTAAATGCGCCTTAAAATACTCAGTGTATAAACCTACATCAACAGTATGTTTACCAAATGTCTTGTTAAAGTTTAACGAAGTTACTTGGTTATAAGAAAATACTCTTGTACTACTTTGTTGTTGAAAACCAGATGTTGGATTCTCAGCACCACCAAATAAAATCGCGTTAAAAGATGTTGGGTCTTCAGCTCTTGTAAGACTCTCTGATTGGTAATCTGCAGCTGCAACAACATTTGCAGTCATCCAGTCTGTAAGCTTGTAGCTAAAGTTTGCACTACCTACCATCTTAACCTCTTCTTCAAATCTTGTATAAGTATTCAATCTATCTTGTAAGAATAAAGGTGTATTTGTAAATGATAACGGTGATAGTAAAGCAGCACCGGTAGTGTAATCATCAGATGTGATATAAGGTACAGAAATAAACGCTCCTAAAACGTAGTTACGGTTGATTGCACCAGAACCAATGCTATTTGGCTCATTAGATTTAGAATAGTTAACAGTTAAGTTAGTACCGTAGTTAAATTTACCATTACTAGATTTACCAGTAACATTAGAACGGATATTGAAACGTTTCAAATCACTATCATTCAATATACCTTCTGTATCTTGGAATCCAAAAGATGTAAACTGTGATGTGTTTTCACTACCACTAGATAAAGATACCGTATGACTTTGTGTTACACCTGTTCGGAAGAAAAAGTCTCTCCAACTAAAGTTAGGAGCGGCAGCAATTTCAGCATCTGTTAATGGAGTTCCATTGCCTGGGTTAAATGCACCTGTACTGTTACCAGCACCTGCACCATTACCTCTTTCTCTTTCATAAGTCAATAATTCTTGAGAATTCATGACATTGTAGTCATTGTCTTGAAGGCTACTGTAAGAAACAAAACCGTTGTAGTTAACCTTTAACCCTTGGCCAAAGTTACCTTGTCTTGTTTTAATTACAATTACACCATTCGCACCTCTGTTACCATAAATAGCAGTTGCACCAGCATCCTTAAGTACATCAATAGATTGAATGTCCTGAGGGTTTAATGAACGAAAGTTATCTTCATCCACTGGAGCGCCATCAATAATAAATAAAGGTTCTGTGTTACCACCAATTGAAGAAACACCACGCAACTGCACTAAAGAGTTTCCACCTGGTTGACCACTACTTGTTGTAATATTCAAACCTGGAACCTGCCCAGATAATGTTTGAACAAAACTCGCGTTTGGTCTGTTTTCAATTGTTTCACTAGATACCCTTACAGAAGACACACTTGACTTTGCCTTTGTTGTAGTTGAGTAACCAGTAATAACAACCTCGTCTAGAGACGCAACATCATCTGCCATACTTACGTTAATGACATTAGCTGCACCTACTGTTTTTTCCGTAGTTTTCATACTAACGAAAGAGAAGATAAGAACATCTCCTGTATTAGCCTTGACAGTATAATTTCCGTCAAAATCTGTTTGAGCACCTCTTGCGGTACCTTTTACAATTACATTTACACCTGGTAATGGTATACCATTAGAGTCTGTAACCGTTCCCGTAATGTCTTTCCCTTGTCCAAAAGAAAGCTGCATTACAAACGCCATAAAAAGCGTTAATAACCATGTTAACTTTAATTTCATAAAACAATTATTTGAGTTAGTCTTTCGCAAACATCATAATAAAATATTAAAAATCCAAGTGAATAGCATAAAAAAATGTTAAAGGAAGTCGCATAAAACTTAATAAGTCTGCAATATCGGTTCTATTATTTTGCGTAATCAAAATATACAGTCGGTTTATATTGATGTTTTAATAATTGAATGTATTTTTCAATCTTTATAATTATGAATTTAATAAATACATTTTCAAAACAAGTTTTAGAATGTGGTACAGACGAAGCTGGGCGAGGTTGTTTAGCAGGTCCAGTAACTGCTGCAGCTGTTATTTTAGATCCAAAATTTGAGAATATAATTCTTAATGACTCAAAACAGTTATCAGAAAAAAAGCGATTCTTACTCAAACCTATGATAGAGCTCAAAGCAATATCGTTTGGAGTATCTCATATTTTTCAAAAAGAAATAGACAGCATCAATATATTGAATGCATCAATTAAAGCCATGCAACTTTCAATAGAACAATTAAAACCAGAACCCGAATTTATAATTGTTGATGGTAATCGTTTTAAACCCTACAAAGACATTCCTTATAAGACTATTATTAAAGGAGACAGTAAGTATTTGAGTATTGCGGCAGCTTCTGTTCTTGCTAAAACCTACAGAGACCTATATATGGAAAAAATTCATGAAGAGTTTCCAATGTATAATTGGAAAAAAAATAAAGGCTACCCAACTAAAGAACATCGTGCAGCGATAAAAAAGTATGGAATCACAAAATATCATCGAAAATCTTTTCGTTTACTTCCTGAACAATACCAATTAGATTTATGAGTCTTATATCTTTGTAGAAAATTAATCCCTTAATGAAAAAACATCTCCTTTATATAATAATATTAGTTTCATTTTCTTGTTCTGAACGTTACAAAACCAAAACAGATGTTTCAGAGATAATCCCTTCTTCACATCATACTATCATAAAGGTCAATGCATTTAGTGACTTAAAAGCCATATCCCAAAAAAATATTCCATTTAAAGAGTTTAAAATTGAAGACTTATTATCTAAGGCTGAATTTTTAAATACAACAAAGCCTATATATTTTTCTATATCTGACAACAACTATTCATTTATTACTAAATATTCTGAGTCTCTTTTACAAGTGGATTCCATTTCAGATATATTATCAAAAAAAATACTTGATAACGATGTTATTAAAACAGTTAATAATAAGGATACACTTTATCACCGAATCATTAACGGCTTTTTCTTTGGCAGTGAAAACTATACACTAGTTGACACAATTAAAAAAAAATCAAACCCTCAATTAAAAAAGCTACTTACTACAATAGACTCAAAAGCTGAAGCATCATTAATTTTTAAAAATAAAAGCTATAATGATCTAATTCTAAAAAGAAATACCTCAAAAAATATTACAGAATATGAAGTTTTAGATCTTAATATGGAAGGAGATGATATTAGTTATAGTGGTTTTGTAAGAAATAATGATACTTTATTTCGAAAGAATGTTTTTCGAAACACTATTCCTCAGGAGTTCGATTTGGCAAATGTTATTCCTAAAGATGTAGAAAGTTTTACCAGAATAGCATTTGACGATTATTTAATTTTCTCAGAGAACATATCAAAACTAAATGCTACCGAAAAAGATTCTACCTCTGATATACTTAACCTATCTAATGAAGTTTCTGTAATAAAAACCAAATTCGGAGAAGCCATAACTATAGCAACTTTAGATGAAAATTTGCTTGAGGAAGTAGTTTCTGAAGAATTAAACGCAAACTCTGAAGCCTTCAAAGATGTTCCGATTTTTAAATTTGAAAAAGATTCTATTTTTAGGGATAGATTTTTACCTTTTTTTTCACTTGAAAAAGCCTCATTAGGATTTGTTTATAGAAATTTTGCGGTATTTTCTAATGATAAAAAAACACTTCAGCATATCATATCTCAAAAAGTAAACAATCAAACATTAGCTACTTCAGAAAAATTTAAAGATATAAGTATGCAGCTCGCAGACGAGTCTTCATATTTAATTTACAAAAATGGTGAAGGCCTTTATGATTTTTTAAATCGTCCAGCTAAAGGATACAATGCAAATGCAGTACAATATGTTTATGAAAAAAATTTTGCACATATTAACGGCATACTATCTAAATACAAAAAACGTCCAAGTGGTAATTCAATAACAGATGATTTTACAGTTAGCTTAACATCTGAAATTTTAATGCAACCACAAACTGTAAAAAATCATAGAAATAACTCGTACGAGATTGTCGTACAAGATGTATTGAATAATTTGTACTTAATATCAAATAGCGGTCAAATCTTATGGAAAAGAAAACTTAAGGGAGGCATTTTAGGAAAAGTCAAGCAAATTGACATCTACAAAAACGGTAGGCTTCAATTAGCATTTGCTACACAAAACTACGTCTACATTATTGATAGAAATGGAAAAGATGTTGGGCCTTTTCCTAAAAAATTCAATGACAACATCACAAAACCCTTATCTGTTTTTGACTACGACAATCGCAAAAACTATCGTCTTTTAGTAACCCAAAACAAGTCACTAATTATGTACAATACAGAAGCAAAACGTGTTAATGGATTTAAATACAAAAGAGCGTCGAATACGATTAGTAGTCAACCAAAACATTTTAGAATTGGTAGTAAAGATTACATTGTATTTTCTCAAGGAGAAAAACTTGAGGTTTTAAATCGCCAAGGAAAAGAACGTGTTACCGTTAAAGGCAATATCGAGTTTTCTAATAACTCCATTTTCTTGTACCAAAATAAATTTACAACACTAACTAATACTGGTCAATTAGCTCAAGTAAACACCGATGGACATATAAACCTAAAACCATTTGACTTAGATACAAACTCAAACATCAACACAACAAGTAAAACATTAGTTGCGATGAGCGATAATAAGTTGAAAATTAAAAGCAAAATATTGGATTTAGATTTTGGAAATTATACGATGCCAAGAATCTTTTATTTATACGATAAAATTTATGTCAGCACAACAGATTTAGATGCTAAAAAAGTATTTATTTATGATAGTCAAGGAAAGCTTTTACCAAACTTTCCAGTTTTTGGAACTGCATCTATAGAACTCCAAAATCTAGATAAAAAAAGAGGCTTAGAATTGATTACGCAAAGTGATAACAAAACCATTATTGTTTATAAAATCAATTAATATTCTTCCCGGTTTTGAAAGCTATTTTTGTACTATTGTAATTCTCGAAATTTAAGATAATTACAACTCATGATTAAACGTCAAAAAGCTTCAATAAAAGATCTTATTATTCATAAAGTTGGTAACAAATTTAACGGTACAAAAAATGCATTTTCAGAAGCTAGTGTTCATTTTGACGAAGCCACTTATCAGCTAATTTTACCATATCTTTTAAAGCCTTTTGTTAGTGCTGCTGAAACCTATCGATTTAATCATCATTCAGATGTTAACCTCAATGAAATCAACACCTATAGCGGACAATTATTTTGCAATGGAAATAATTTTGTAGATGTTTCCAAACATATTGTTACACATTTATTTGAACAAAGTAATTCTGCTCAAATAAAAACAGGAGATGTCTTTGTCTGTCATTTTGAAAACATACAATACCAAGATTATTTCACAGATGCTGTTGGCATTTTTAAAATTGAAAACAAATCAGAATTTTTTCAAACATATTTAGAGCAAAATAATTATGATATTTTAGTCCAAAAAGGTATCCAAGCCAAAAAAGTTGACAAAGGCTGTTTGATATTAAATACTTCTGATATGGAAGGCAAAATTGTACTCAGCGTAGACAATAATAATTACGATACTCAATACTGGATTAAGAGTTTTTTAAATATCAAATACCCTGACGATAGTAACCAACATACCAAAAACTGTATCGAGTTTTGTCGCGAGTTTTCAAAAGAAGTATTACAGCCAAATTTCGGTGGACAAGAGCAGAGTAATTTTTTAGCAAAAACTGTTGATTTTTTTAAGGAAAATGAAATTATTAATATCGAAAACTTTAAAGAAGAGGTATTTGATACTGAAGACCAAATCCAACAATTTGAAGATTATAAAAAAATATATGAAGCAGATAATAGCGTTCTGATTCGCAATCAATTTGATGTGTCTGAAATTGCCTTAAAAAAACAAAAACAAAAGATTAAAACCGAAATTAAACTTGATACAAATATCCAAATAAAACTTGATGTTGATACACCTGATGCTTCTGCAGAATATCTAGAAAAGGGTTATGATAACCAGAAGAAAATGCACTTTTACAAGGTGTTTTTTAATGAGGAAAATAGTTAAATAAATTCCGCTTCGAAAAGGGTAGTAAAATGCTTTAAAATCTTAGTCTTAACTTCATCTTCATTAACAGTTTTAACATTTAATTCATTGTTAAGCGATGTCACAGCTTTACCTCTTATTCCACAAGGAATAATATTGTCAAAATAACCTAAATCAGCATTTACGTTTAACGCAAAACCATGCATGGTCACCCAACGACTTGCACGCACACCCATAGCACAAATTTTTCGAGCAAATGGTGTGCCAACATCTAGCCAAACACCTGTCTCACCGGGACTTCTTTCTGTTTTTAAACCGTATTCAGTAAGTGTCAGAATTATACACTCTTCAAGAAAACGAAGGTATTTATGTATATCAGTAAAAAAGTTGTCCAAATCTAAAATAGGATAACCAACAATTTGTCCTGGACCATGATAGGTAATATCACCTCCACGATTAATCTTATAAAATGAAGCACCTTTTTCTCTAAGCTGTATTTCAGAAAGTAATAAATTAGACAAATCACCACTTTTCCCCAAAGTATACACATGTGGATGTTCAACAAACAAGAAATGATTGTCTGTTTGCAAACCAGCTTCCTCTCGCCTATTCTTAATTTTGGTATCTAAAATGGCTTTAAAGAGTTGTTCTTGGTAATTCCAAGTATCTTTAAAATCTTTTGAGCCTAAATCTTCTAAAAGAATCGTTTTGTTCATGAAGCAAAATTACAGTTTTTAAAAGATTTGATGATAAAAAATTGAAAACTAATTATCTGGATTATTCAATATAACTAGAGCTGCAATGACGCCCGGTACCCAACCACATAACCATAAAAGAAAGACAATTAAAATAGACCCGCAGCCTTTACCAATTACAGATAACGGCGGACAAATAATAGCGAGCAGAACTCTCCAGAAACTCATAATTTTATTTTTTGATTTGATGTATTTAGTAAGACGCAATATTCTTTAATTTGTTACATCAAATATAGCTACAATTAATTCTGAAAAAATCATTAGATTGGTCTCATAGATTAAAGTTCATCAAAATCTTAATATCGAATTTACCTCTAAGGGTAAACTAATTGCAATTACTGTAAGTCGTGAGATAGACATGTACAAAGAAAGCCTTCAACACAAAGAAAAAAGGTTTAAACATAGTCAGAGTACCAACATTTGTAATCTTTAAAGACGGAAAAGAAGTCAACCGTATTATTGAACGCCCTATAAAAACTTTATAAAAAGATATTTCAGAAATAATTACCACTAATGATTATAAGCCCAACTATTTTGACATTATTAAAAATTCTAATAAAGTGACAAAATTAAATTGATAACAAAACTAACCGCCTAATATCTGTAAATAATGTAATTTTGAATTTTTAAAATAAGAAAAATGCAGCTTTCAGAACAAGAATTAGTTAGACGTGAAAAACTAGCCAAATTAAGGGCAATGGATATTAATCCGTATCCAGCAGATTTATATCCTGTAAATAATACTTCAAAAGATATTAAACAAAATTTTAGTGAAGGCAAACAGGTTGTTATTGCTGGTCGTTTAATGTCTAGACGTATTCAAGGAAAAGCTTCTTTTGCAGAATTACAAGATAGTGAAGGTCGTATACAAGTTTATTTTAATAGAGACGAAATTTGTACTGGCGAAGACAAAACACTTTACAATGATGTTTATAAAAAACTTCTAGATATTAGTGATTTTATTGGTATTGAAGGTGAGTTATTCACTACACAAGTTGGTGAAAAAACAGTTATGGTGAAGAATTTCACCTTACTCAGCAAAGCCCTAAAACCATTACCACTACCAAAGCAAGATGCAGAAGGTAACAGTTACGATGAGTTTAATGATCCAGAAATGCGTTACCGTCAACGTTATGCAGATTTGGCTGTAAACCCACATGTAAAGGAAGTTTTTGTAAAGCGTACAAAATTATTCAACGCTATGCGAAACTTCTTCAATGACTCGGGTTATTTTGAAGTTGAAACACCAATTTTACAACCAATACCTGGTGGTGCTGCTGCACGTCCTTTTATTACTCATCATAACAGTTTAGATATTCCGCTTTACATGCGTATTGCAAATGAATTATACTTAAAACGCCTGATTGTTGGTGGTTTTGATGGGGTTTACGAGTTTTCTAAAAACTTCCGAAACGAAGGCATGGACCGAACACATAATCCAGAATTCACAGCCATGGAAATCTATGTGGCTTACAAAGATTACAACTGGATGATGGATTTTTGCGAAAAACTGTTAGAACATTGTGCAAATGAAGTAAACGAAACTACAGAAGCCACTTTTGGTGAATATAAAGTTGATTTTAAAGCACCATACAAACGTATTACAATGCGTGATTCTATATTAGAGTTTACAGGTTTTGATATCGATAACAAATCAGAAGAAGAGATAAGAGCAGCTGCAAAAGGCATGCACATCGATGTTGATGAAACTATGGGTAAAGGAAAACTCATTGATGAAATTTTTGGTGAAAAGTGTGAAGGCAATTACATACAACCAACATTTATTACAGATTACCCAAAGGAAATGAGTCCACTCTGTAAGGAACATCGTGAAAATCCAGAATTAACTGAACGCTTTGAGTTGATGGTTTGCGGTAAAGAAATAGCAAATGCTTACTCAGAACTTAATGACCCTATTGATCAACGCAAACGTTTTGAGCATCAACTAAAACTATCGCAAAAGGGAGATGATGAAGCTACCGAGTTTATTGACCACGATTTTTTAAGAGCGTTAGAATATGGTATGCCACCAACATCAGGTATGGGCATTGGTATGGACAGATTAATCATGTTTTTGACTAATAATCAATCCATACAAGAAGTCCTATTCTTCCCACAGATGAAACCTGAAAAGAAAGCTGTGGAAATGAATGATAACGAAAAAGCCATATTTGAAATCCTAAAATCAGAAAACCGAATGGATTTGAATGATTTAAAATCTAAAGTTGGCTTAAGCAATAAAGCTTGGGACAAAAGTTTAAAAGGGCTTAGCAAATTGGGCGTAACAAAAGTCGAAAAAACAAATGAAGGCTTATTTGTAGAGTTAAAATAATTTTCATGTAAATACTTAAACCAAAAGCATGTCTCTGGAGGCATGCTTTTTTTGTTTTAATGCGCGTTAAATAAATACTAAAAATAGTTTCAATCAACTTAAAAACATTCGATTTGTGTATTTTCATGCGAAATTTTAAAACCAACATATTTTGAAACATTTACGTATTAAACTTCTATTTGTTGCCTTCGCTTTTTTAGTATTCTCTTGTAGTACTGCGAAAAAAGCAAGTAAAACTAAAAAAGGTGCTCCAACTGCTGAAGTTAAAGCACCTACTAAAAAACCAAAGAAAGGTGCTATCCAACCTTACAATAAAGTTATAACTAAAGAAGCAAAAACAGATAAAGGATTATTTGACGTTCATAAAATAGATGAAAAGTTTTTTTACGAGATACCTGACACTCTTTTTGAAAGAGAAATGCTAATGGTAACGCGTATTTCTAAGACTGCATCTGGACTTGGCTTCGGTGGTGGAAAATTGAGTGAGCAAGTTTTACGCTGGGAAAAGAAAGACAAAAAAGTCCTACTTCGCATGGTTTCCCATCAAGTTGTAGCAGCAGACTCTTTACCAGTACATGAGGCTGTTGTAAATTCAAATTTTGAACCTGTAATAGCAACATTTCCTATTAAAGCTTTTAGTAAGGACTCATTAAATACTGTAATCGATGTCACTGATTTATTTTCTAAGGACGTAAAACCGTTAGGTTTTCCTCAACGAAGAAGACAGCAATACAAAATTACACGTTTAGATGGTCAATTATCTTACATAGAAAGTCTAAAATCTTATCCTACAAATATTGAATCGCGAACTGTAAAAACTTACAACGCAGGAAACCCTCCTTCAAATTCAAACACAGGTGCAATTACACTAGAAATAAATAACTCAATGATTTTGTTACCAAAAGTACCAATGCAACGTCGTATGTTTGACCAAAGGGTAGGATGGTTTACAAGTGGGCAAACGGATTATGGTTTAAAAGCACAAGAAAGTAAACGTGTTACTTACTTAGATCGATGGAGATTAGAGGTAAGAGATGAAGATATCGAGAAGTTTAACAGAGGTGAGCTCGTAGTACCAAAAAAACAAATTGTTTATTACGTAGACCGAGCGACTCCTGACCAATGGAAAAAATACATAAAACAAGGTATTGAAGATTGGCAAGTTGCTTTTGAAGCTGCCGGTTTTAAAGAAGCGATTATAGCAAAAGAACCACCTACTGTTGAAGAAGATCCAGATTGGTCTCCTGAAGACGCAAGGTATTCTGTAGTTCGCTATTTAGCTTCACCGATTCCCAATGCAAATGGACCTCACGTTAGTGATCCAAGATCTGGTGAAATTTTAGAAAGTGATATCAACTGGTACCACAACGTAATGACATTATTACGCAACTGGTTCTTTGTACAAACTGCAGCTATCAATCCTGACGCCCGTGGTGTTGCATTTAAAGATGAAGTTATGGGACGCTTAATACGTTTTGTGTCTGCTCACGAAGTGGGACATACTTTAGGTTTGCCTCATAACATGGGTAGTAGTGTTGCTTATCCTGTTGAAAAATTACGTGATCCAGCTTTTACTACAAAATATGGAACTGCACCGTCAATTATGGATTATGCGCGTTTTAACTATGTAGCACAACCAGGTGATGAAGGTGTTGCACTCATGCCTAATATTGGTGTTTATGACAAATACGCTATCGAATGGGGTTACAGACCTATTTTAGAAGCAACATCTGCTGAAGACGAAAAGAAAACATTAGACAGTTGGATTTTAAAACATGCTGGAGACCCAATGTATCGTTTTGGTAGACAGCAATTTGGTGTTATTGACCCAAGTTCGCAAACAGAAGATTTAGGTGATGATGCTGTTTTAGCAAGTGAGTACGGAATTAAAAACCTTAAACGTATTGTACCAAACTTAATCGAGTGGACTGCTGAAGATGGTAAAAACTATGATGACTTAGGAACTATGTACGGACAAGTCTTAGGACAATTTAACCGATACATGGGACATGTTTCTTCTAATATTGGTGGTGTTTATGAAATGTATAAAACATACGACCAAGAAGGTGCTGTGTATACACATGTAGCAGATGATCATCAGAAAAAAGCGATGCAATTTATACAAGAACAATTGTTTACTACTCCAGATTGGATGTTGGACAACAATATCTTTAACAAAATTGAAAGTGCAGGCCATATAGAACGTATTAGAGGCACGCAGACAAGAACGCTAAGAAATATTATGGATTTTGGAAGAATGCAACGTCTTCTTGAAAACGAATCTATTAATGGAGAAAAAGCCTACGGACTTTATGATATGATGAAAGAATTACGTGGTGGTTTATTTAGTGAATTACGTTATGGTAAGAAGATTGACATCTACAGACGTAATCTTCAACGTGCATATATTGAGCGTATGGAGTTTATCATGAAAAATGAGCAACCTCCTGTTCCTACACAATTCAGACGTTTCTTTGGTGGAACTTCGGTTAATGTTAGTCAATCAGATATTAGAGCTGTTGTAAGAGCAGAATTAAAATCACTTCGTTCTCAGTTGAGAGGTGCAAGAGGTGGAGATTCTATGAGTAGAATTCACATTGCTGATGCTTTAGAGCGTGTAAATAATATTTTAGACCCTAAGTAATCTGAAAGATTTATAAATAAATAAAAGGCTTCAAATCAATTTGAAGCCTTTTTTTATAATATAGATTTAATCGCTTTATGATACTCTTTAAACTCGATTAAATTATTATGCCCTCCACCTTTGATATTAACAAAATTTACATTTTTAAGTGCTAGTTCATCTAACTTTTTACCTGATGAATAGGGCACCAAACTATCATCTGTTCCATGAAGTATAGTTACAGAGTTATTAATTTTTGGTAAATATTTAAAGGTTGGAAATTGGTACATAAGTAAGCGTTTCACAGGAAAAACAGGAAATCTACTTTTTGCAACATCTAAAATACTGTAATATGGCGTTTCTAAAACAAGTTGTTTTGGATTGTTTTTTGAAGCTAGATAAGATGCTATCCCAGTGCCTAAAGAACGACCATAAAGCGAAATATCTTCTTCAGAATATTGTTTTAGTAAATAATCATAACAAAACTGAGCATCTTTATAAAATGCATCTTCACTCAGCTTACCAGTACTTTTTCCATATGTTCTATAGTCCATAACAAGTACATCATAATCCTTATCAACAAAATACTCTGTAATATTACCCCAACGGCTTAAATCTCCAGCATTACCATGAAAATATAGAATAACACCTTTGGGTTTTTTAACTTTAAAATGTATTGCATTTATAACAGCTTCTTCATCTGTTTTAAGGAATAATTCTTCAAAAGGATAATTAAACTGAAATTTGTAATCTTGTTCTAATTTTGTTGGAAGAAATAATAACTTCTCTTGAAAAAAATATAATGAAGCTCCAATCATAAGATATATTGCCACTGTAACAGTTACTGTTCTTTTAAGCCTTCTTTTTAGTCTTTTTTGCACTATGAATAACGTTAATACTAGTAGTTTCTAAATCAATTATTTTGGGTTCACTATTAAGGATATCGTCCAACATTTTGTGATAAGACTCAAAATTATTTAAATCCTTATGACCACCACCAATTACGGTATAAATCTCAGTCAACTTCGGATTAATTTTAGATAATTTTACGCTCGATTTATAGGGAATTAATTTATCATTTGTACCATGAATAATATGAATTGGACATTGTACATGTTTTAACCATTTATAGGTTGGCAAAGGATACTTTAATAATATGGATAGCGGCATAAATGGCATATACCGACCTGTGACTCTTGTTAAGCTATAATATGGTGCATCTAAAATAAGTTTTTTAGGACTATTCATAGATGCTAATTTAGTAGCAAATCCTGATCCCAAAGAACGTCCATAGAGTATAATTCTATCCTCTGTAGTTTGCTCTTTTACTTTGTTATAAACCAATTGTAAATCTCTTTTAATTGCCTTTTGTGAGCGTTTACCTGTGCTCTTCCCAAAGCCACGATAGTCTACCATCAATACGTTATAACCATGACGTGTAAAATCTACAGCAAATTTACCCCAACCTTTAATACTTTTAGAATTTCCTTTTAGATAAATGACTACCCCTTTACTTTCGCCCTTTGGAAAAAAGCGAAGCCCATTAATCACTGCACCATCTCTAGTTTCTAAATTATATTCTTTGGTTTCTTGATTTTTGTAATCGAATTGAAAATCCTTAGAAAGTTTTTCGGGTTTAAACAATACATAATCTTGTATGTAATACAATGCAATACTTATAGCTATATAGATAACTAAAACTGTAATCAATGTTGAGATCCAATATTGCATTTAAATTATAATCTAAATCACTAAGATAACATAATTGTTGAATCCTAACATTTACCTGTTTTACGGATTTGATTATTTATTAACTACAGTTAACATAACACCAAAAACAAGCAAAACAACAGATACAAAAGATGTAAACCAACTTATATCATAATACATATCTGTAACTTGTATATCTTCTAACTTATCCCGGACAGTTTTATAAACAGATATAACTGAAAACAAGTCAAAAAGTAAAATTGAAAGTAAAACACTATATAAAAGCACATTAGAACTTATCAAAAAATAATCTATTTTCGCTTTATGAAAAAAATATCATTTATATCTTTTTTATTCCTATTTACACTTCAATTATTTGCGCAAGAAAAGGATAGTCTGTCCATAAAAAATGGTATAGACAACCCTAATATGCAAACCACACATCATTTTGGAATATTCAGCTCAAGGATTCAGCAAAATTTCAAAAAGAGACCTACTAACAAAACAACCCTTTCGTTTAATTATGCCAGCGGAAATAATTTTCAACCTTTTGTAGAAACACATTTACCATCAGACCCTCAAGTTAGAGAAGCTTTAAGTCAAGTAATCTGGTTTCAAAGGCGTTTTGATTATATCGACCAAGAAACAACACCCGCAGAGTATTTCAATATTGTTATAGACGCCGTAATCAAAGAAATTAGAGTTGGTATTACATTACCCATAGCAAAAAAACATGAACTTAATGTAAGTCTAAGATCATACCTGATTACAGATGGTAGCTATCCGTTTTCATTGTTTACAAGTGATGAAACTATTGAATGGTTTCATAGTAATATCGCTGGTGGTGAGGATCCTTTTGGTAGACGTTTTTATGGTTTAAATCAAGTAAATTTTAGCTATACTGACCGTAACGGAAACACCTTACAATTTGATAAAAACGATTTTTTTATCGGTGGCTTAGAGTTAAATCATCATTACTACCCGACTTTTGAATTTAATCAAACAAGAAACTTATATTTCAATTTTGGGAGTCATTTAGGTATTAATACTTCAAAGTTTAATCCTTCAATAGATGTTGGGGTTTCTGCTAATGTTTTAAAGCAATTTAAATTTAAAAATAAAAACGAACTGGATATTGCTACTGGTGCAAATTTATTGAGAAAAAATATTATTGATTTTGATGAAGTTATTGATTTAGGAAATAATAAATTTTTAGCGACGCTTGAAGCAGATGTTGAATTTACTAAGTACACTCAAAAAGGAAATTATCATGCTTTTGGATTAAATTATCAGATTCAGTCTAGGTATAACAAACAAGAAGAAACAGATTACTATAGGTTACTTGGAGATTTTGCTGCCATAAATGCAGGTTGGCACAATGGTGTTACACGCTTATATGTCCCTTTATCTAACTGGTCAATTATTTACACCTATGGTCGTGATAATTATAGGTTAGCACTGTATCTAAAACAAGATTTCTCGGTTAACAATTCGCCAGACATACAAACAGGTATCAATTTAAGTGTTCCTGTTCTAAAATAAACTTGAAATTAAATTCCAGAAGTGTTAAATCTTATGTTAAAAAAATATTACTTTTAAACGCATTATACTTTTTTAAGTCTTAATAGAGAACTTAAGTGTAAAAAAGAGATTTCTCGAGAAGTTTCGATACAAATCGATTAAAAAACAATAAAATTTAAAACATGAAAAAATTAGTAATTATTGCATTATCCTTATGTACGTTTATAGGATTTGCACAAGAAGGCAAAAAAGAAGCGATGATGGAGCGTCTAACCAAAAGGAAAGAACAATCTCCTGAAAATCGTGCTGAAATTGAAACAAAACAATTGGCTTTAAAACTTGATTTGAGTAAAAATCAGCAATCAGAAGTAAGAGAAGCTTTACTTGATCATCATACTGAAGGAAATGCTAAAATGTTGAAAAACAAAGAAGCGATAAAAAGTATGAGCGAAGAAGAACGTCATAAGTTCAAGTTAGAATTTCTAGATGCACAAATCGCACTAAAAGAAAAAATGAAGGGAATACTAAACTCAGAACAGTACACTAAATATTCTCAGATGATGGATCGTAAAATGAAAAGCAGAAGAGGAAAAGGAAAAAGAAAAAAATAAGTTTGATTGATACATATCTATAAAAAAGAGCGCTAATTGCGCTCTTTTTTATTATAATTCCTTAGCAAAATTTCTGACAGCATTTATTGTTTCATCTAGATCTTCGTATGACAATGCATCAGTTATAAACCAAGTTTCGAATGAACTTGGAGCTATATATATGCCTTGTTTTAGCATGCTATGAAAAAAGGCTTTAAACGTTTCATTATTTCCATTGACTGCAGTTTCAAAATCATAAACCGGGTCTTTATGAAAATGAACAGAAATCATCGAACCTACTCTGTTAACAGTATGATCAATATTAAATTCAGTCAAAACTTGAGTCATACCTTTGTGCAAATACAAGGTTTTGTCTTCTAAGCGTTTAAATAAACTGTCATCAGAATTAATAGCTTTTAACATCGCTAAACCTGCTGCCATAGCTAATGGATTTCCACTTAAAGTACCAGCTTGATACACAGGCCCAACAGGAGCTAAAAAATTCATAATTTCATTTCTAGCAGCAAATGCTCCTACTGGTAATCCACCACCAATTACTTTCCCATAACAAACAATGTCAGCATCTACATTATACAACTCTTGTGCTGCTCCTTTTGCTAATCTAAAACCTGTCATAACTTCATCAAAAATGAGAAGAATGCCATTAGAATTACAAAGTGTTCTTAAACCCTCTAAAAATCCATATTTTGGAGGAATACACCCCATGTTTCCAGCAACTGGTTCGATAATTATTGCTGCAATCTCATTTGGATTTGCTGTAATTAATGCTTCAACATTTTGTAAATTATTATAATCAGCTAACAAAGTATCTTTTGCCGTGCCTTGAGTAACGCCCGGACTATTTGGTGTTCCAAAAGTAGCACCACCACTTCCAGCTGCAATCAAAAACGCATCGCTATGCCCGTGATAACATCCTGAAAATTTTATAATTTTTTCTTTTCCTGTAAACCCTCTTGCTAATCTAATAGCACTCATACAAGCTTCCGTTCCGGAATTTACAAAACGAATTTTATCAATATTTGGTACCATGGAAACTGCCAGTTCTGCAATTTCGGTTTCAATAGCAGTTGGCATGCCAAAAGAGGTACCCGATTCTGCTTTAGCCTTTACCGCTTCAACAACAGGCTTAAAAGCATGACCTAATAACATTGGCCCCCAAGAATTTATATAATCTATATATCGATTTCCATCTTCGTCATACACATAAGCACCCTTTGCAGATTTTGCAAAAATTGGTGTTCCACCGACACCTTTAAAAGCACGCACTGGTGAATTTACGCCACCAGGAATTACTTCTTGAGCATCTTTAAAAAGCGCACTGCTTCTTTTATATAACATATAATTATTCTGATTTTATGATTAAAACCTGACCAATAGCCAAGTTATTATTTTTCAACTTATTTTTTGTTTTAATGGCATCGACCGTAACACCATACTTTCGGCTCAAAGAATATAGAGTATCTCCTTTTATTACGCTATGAGTTATCAAATCTGATGACTTATCATCTTGACTTGATATTACTTTACCCAAAACCTGATTATCGTATTCATAGAGTTCATAACGCTCAATAAGACTAATTAACTTTTGAGGATATTTTCTATCAGTAGCGTAGCCTGCAGATTTTAAACCTTTTGCCCAACCTTTATAATCATTTTGCTTTAATTTGAATAAATTTGCATAACGTCCTCTTCCTGTTAAAAATTCCGAATGGTCTTTGTATGAGGTCGAAGCCGCTTTATACTTTCTAAAACATTCTTGGTCTTCGTCATCGTCATGAAAAATTTTAGCACCTTTCCAACCATGACATTTAATGCCAAAATGATTATTCGCTTCTTTTGCTAAACGTCCATTTCCTGAACCTGATTCTAATATACCCTGAGCTAACGTAATACTCGCAGGAATTTTAGACTTTCGCATTTCAGTCATCGCAATTTGTGCATAGCTATCAATATATGTATCGACAGAGCTTCTTTTTCGAGGCGTTGTAGTAACTGGTTTTTCTATTACTTTTGGCTTTGCTGCTTTTGAATCTAGCTTTACAACAACCTTCTCAGTTCTTGTATTAATCTTTTTCTTTTTGGTAACAACACCTTTCTTGGGACCACAAGCCACAAAAAAAATAGCTACTAATAGTATTAGAATTCTTATGTTCATTTATACTTTTATTAAGGGCATAGATTTAGATTTTAATCTTTCATTCATACCTGAAATACCTTGTAGTCCACCTGTATGAATCAGCAAAATCTTTGTATTAGGCTTGAATCTTCCTTTTGAAATCATATCAAACAAACCAAATAGCATTTTGCCTGTATAAATTGGATCTAACGGAATGCTGTATTTAGATTTAAAATCATTAATAAACGTTACCAATTCAGGGTTTATTTTAGCATAACCACCAAAATGATAATCCGTTATCAATTTCCAATTTTTCTTAGTTGCAAAATTACTGATTTCTTTATTTAAAAAATTACCTTTTAACGCTGGAAAGCCCAATATTTTTTGTCCTTCAAAAGAGGAATTTATGAGTCCTGAAATTGTTCCGCCAGTTCCTACGCAAGTACAGATATAATCATAATTTGAGTCTTCAGAAGTCAATATCTCCTCACATCCTTTCACAGCAAGTTGATTTGTTCCACCTTCTGGGATTAAATAAAAATTATCGAATCTTTTTTTTAATTCGTTTAAAAATATTTCTGAACTTTTTTTTCTGTAATCGTCTCGAGAAACAAAATGAAACTGCATTCCATTTTCTTTAGCAAAACTTAAAGTAGGGTTCTCATCTATTTTAGAGACCAACTCGTCTCCTCTAATCACTCCAATAGTTTTAAATCCCATTTCTTTACTGGCAAGGGCTGTAGCAGCAATATGATTGGAAAAAGCACCGCCAAATGTAAGAACAACATCGTGCTCTAATTTTTTGGCTTCAAGCAAATTATACTTCAACTTACGGTATTTATTACCTGAAATAAAGGGATGTATCAAGTCTTCACGCTTTATAAAAAGCTGAATATTATTTTCGTTTTCGATATGAATTTGCTGTACTTCCGATTGCATTTCTATCATCAAAAATAATGTATAAAATTCCAAAATGATCGCTTTCTCAAAAACTTCAAATTAGATTCGCTTTTTTAAGCTTCTTTTTCAAATGAAATAGACCAATAGGCTGTTTTCCAATCTTTCAATATCACATATATAATTAAAAATTTAACAATATAAAACAGATAAAATAGTACAATTAAAAAGTTCTATTTGTTAACGTAAATGAATCTTTTTATGATTAATCATGGTTTTATTCAAACTCAAATTGTTGCTTTTTAAAAAAATAAAAGGAAATATAGTTAAGCACAAATAACCCTTAGGTATTATATATTTTGAAATTATTGTCACAGTTTTATATACTCAAAAATCAATCCAAAATAAGTTATCTTTGTTATCTATGAAAAAACATGTTCCAATCGAGGAAGGCGACTACTATTTAACTCCTGAAGGTTATCGCTGTTTTACAGAGCAATACCATATAAAGCGTGGCTATTGTTGTGAAAGCGGTTGTAGACATTGCCCATATGGATTCACCAAAGAAAAGCTAAAAAAAAAGTAATGCAGACATCGCTTACAACATTTCAAGATCAAATACTAGAAGGTATTCCAGAGAAATTACCAGCTCTAAAACCTTATGATAATTCTATAAATCACGCGCCTTTTAGAAAAGATATTTTATCTATTGAAGAAAAGAAATTGGCACTACAAAATGCATTACGCTATTTTGATAAAAAACATCACGAGCATTTAATCGAAGAATTTAAAACTGAATTAGAAACTTATGGTCGTATCTATATGTATCGCTTCAGACCAGATTACAAAATGTATGCACGACCAATAAATGATTATCCTGCAAGGTCTAAACAAGCTGCTGCTATAATGCTAATGATTCAGAATAATTTGGATTATGCAGTTGCGCAACATCCTCATGAACTTATAACTTATGGTGGAAATGGCGGTGTGTTTTCAAATTGGGCACAGTACCGATTAACAATGAAATATTTAGCAGAGATGAATAACGAGCAAACGCTAGTTATGTATTCTGGTCATCCAATGGGATTATTTCCAAGTCATAAAGAAGCACCCAGAGTTGTAGTAACTAATGGCATGATGATACCTAATTATTCTAAACCTGACGATTGGGAGAAATTTAATGCGCTTGGTGTAACACAATACGGACAAATGACTGCTGGTAGCTATATGTATATTGGACCACAAGGAATTGTTCATGGTACAACAATAACTGTTCTAAACGGATTTAGAAAAATAGGAAAAGAACCTAAAGGTAATTTATTTGTGACTTCTGGTTTAGGTGGTATGTCTGGCGCCCAACCTAAAGCAGGAAATATTGCAGGTTGTATAACAGTTTGTGCCGAAGTAAATCCAAAAATTACTCAAGTCCGATTAGACCAGGGTTGGATTGATGAGAGAATCACAGATTTAGACACGTTAGTTTTAAGAGTTAAAAAAGCTAAAGCTAATAAAGAAACAATATCAATAGCATACTTAGGAAATATAGTAGACGTTTGGGAAAAATTTAATGAAGCTAATATTTATATTGATTTAGGAAGTGACCAAACTTCATTACATAATCCCTGGGCTGGCGGTTATTATCCAGCAAATTTGTCTTTTGATGAGTCTAATGAGATGATGGTAAACAATCCTGAATTATTTAAAACAAAGGTTCAGGAAACTCTGCGTCGTCACGCAGATGCTATAAATAAACATACCGAAAAAGGTACCTATTTCTTTGATTACGGTAATGCTTTTTTACTTGAAGCTTCTCGAGCAGGAGCAGATATTATGAATATTAATGCTACATTAGGCCGAGAATTTAAATACCCTAGCTACGTTCAAGACATTATGGGTCCAATGTGTTTTGATTATGGTTTTGGTCCATTTCGTTGGGTTTGCGCATCTGGGAAAGCAGAAGATTTGCAAAAAACAGATCAGATTGCGTGCAATATTCTTGAAAATATGATAGAGGGTGCTCCTCAAGAAATCCAACAGCAGATGGCTGATAATATTCAATGGATAAAAGGTGCGCAAGAAAATAAATTGGTAGTTGGTTCACAAGCTAGGATTCTCTATGCTGATGCTGAAGGTCGAATGAGAATAGCTGAAGCATTTAATCAAGCTATAGAAAAAAAAGACATCGGAATCGTAATCTTAGGACGTGACCATCATGATGTTTCTGGTACAGATTCGCCTTACCGTGAAACAAGTAATATCTACGATGGTTCCAGATTTACAGCCGATATGGCAATACACAATGTAATCGGTGATAGTTTCAGAGGTGCAACATGGGTAAGCATACACAATGGTGGTGGCGTTGGCTGGGGCGAAGTTATTAATGGAGGCTTTGGTATGGTTCTTGATGGTAGTATGGAAGCATCTAACCGTCTAAAACAAATGTTGTTTTGGGATGTTAACAACGGTATCTCAAGAAGAAGTTGGGCTAGGAATGAAGGCGCAGTATTTGCAATTAAACGTGCTATGGAAAGTGAACCAAACTTAAAAGTAACATTACCAAATACTGTTGACGATCAACTTTTAAAGAAACTCAAACTTAAATAAACTACTCAGACTATGAAAAAGACAATTAAATTTTTTCCAGTATTACTAACAGCTTTGATCATAAGCTCATGTAGCTCAGTCCGCGTAGCATCGGACTACGATAAAGAAACTGAATTCAACCAATACAAAACTTTTGCTTTTTTTAAGCCTGGAATTGACAAAGCTGAAATTAGTGATATTGACAAACGCAGAATTTTGAGAGCAATTGAGAGTGAGTTAATGGCTAAAGGCATGACTAAGTCTAATAATCCAGATATGCTAGTAAGCATATTTACAAAATCAAATCAGCGTGTAGATATTTATAATAACGCATGGGGGCTCAACGGTTGGGGTTGGGGCGGATTTAATCGTTGGGGCTGGGGTCCAGGTTGGGGTACAGGTTTTGGAGTAAACCAAGTTTCAACAAGAACTGAAGGCATCCTATTTGTAGATTTTATAGATGCAAACAAGAAACAATTAATATGGCAAGGGTCAGGAACCGGATATTTGGTTACTAAAAATATTGAAAAGAAAGAAGCTCGAATTAAAGAGTTTGTTTCGGAAATGATGACAAAGTATCCACCAGAGTCAGAAACTAAGTAAATAAAAATAATATATTTAAAAAAAAGCGCATTCAATTTGAGTGCGCTTTTTTGATTATAGCATAAATAATGAAATGTGCTATAAAAGTGTATCTTTGCGCACTTTTAAGATCAAGAGATATGATATTAGGCCATACCACTAGAAAAAATTTCACTCAAAATCCAAAAAACGATATACTTTCAGGTTTAACTGTAGCACTGGCTTTAGTTCCTGAAGCAGTCGCTTTTGCGTTCGTTGCTGGTGTAGATCCTTTAGTTGGTCTTTATGGCGCATTCATGATGGGAATTGTGACTGCTCTTTTTGGTGGTCGCCCCGGTATGATTTCAGGTGCAACAGGAGCTATGGCTGTTGTAATGGTTTATTTGATACAAAAAGGAAATGAAGTTGGGTTGACTTTGGATTCACCGATTGAAAACCTTGGTTTACAATGGCTCTTTATAACTCTACTGTTTGTAGGAGGTATTCAGATTCTAGCTGGGATTTTTAAACTAGGGAAATTTGTTCGATTAATTCCACATCCAGTAATGATGGGGTTTGTAAATGGTTTAGCTATCGTTATTTTTTTATCTCAATTAGGTTTATTTAAAGAAACAATAAATGGTGAAAAGGTTTTTATGAGTGGTAATGCATTATGGACAATGCTTGGTTTAATAGCATTAACTATGGGAATAATGTACGGTTTACCAAAATTAACCAAGAAAGTTCCAGCTGCATTGACAGCTATTATTGTTGTTGCTGCTATTACCATATTTGGAAAATTAGATGTAAGCACTGTAGGCTCCTTTATAGTTGATGGTGGTGGTTCTGGTTTAAAAGGAGGTTTACCAACTTTTCAAGACCAAATATTTGGACTATTTAGCACCCTTAATGGCCATTGGAATTTAATACTCTCTACCGCAGTTATTTTAGCTGCAGTTGGCTTAATTGAATCATTAATGACCTTAAACCTTATTGATGAAATGACAGAAACTCGTGGGAACGGAAATCGCGAATGTATTGCCCAAGGTGGTGCAAATATTCTAAATGGCTTTTTTGGTGGAATGGGTGGTTGTGCAATGATTGGTCAATCTATTATTAATGTAGATTCTGGTGGTCGTGGTCGTTTATCTGGTGCTGTTGCTGCAATTGCTTTATTATGTTTTGTATTGTTTGGCGCACCACTTATTGAACAGATTCCTATAGCTGCTTTAGTAGGTGTTATGTTTATGGTAGTTATCGGAACATTTGCTTGGTCAAGTTTTAGAATTTTAAGAAAGATTCCATTATCTGACGCTACAGTTTTAATTGCAGTTTCAGGGATTACAGTTTGGAAAGATTTAGCAGTTGCAGTTATTGCTGGTGTTATTATTTCGGCATTAGTATTTGCGTGGAAAAACGCTACCATGATTCGTGCAAGAAAACGTATTCAACAAAACGGAACTAAGACTTATGAAATATGGGGACCTTTATTTTTTGGATCTATTCAGAATTTCAATTCTAAGTTTGATATAAAAAATGACCCTGATAAAATAGAGATTGATTTTGTAGAATCACGTATAAGTGATCATTCTGCATTAGAAGCCATATTTAGTTTAGTAAATAAATATAAAGCTGAAGGTAAAGAAATTAAGCTAAAACACTTAAGCCAAGACTGCAAAGTATTATTAAGAAAAGGAAGTCCAATTTTTGAAGACATTATAGTTGAAGCAGTTGATGACCCACGTTATTATTTGGCTGAAAATCCAGAAAAATTTACGAAACCACTTTCTGAATATAAAATTTAGAAATAATCTTTGCCTATTCGTTTTTATAGATTACACCATCTTTCATTACAAATTTCACATCTCTAAAGACTTTAATATCCTTCAAAGGGTTTCCTTCTACAGCAATTAAATCTGCTAAAAAATTGGATTTAATATTGCCCAACTTATCCAAATGAAACACTCTAGCATTAACGGATGTTGCAGATTCAAGAACTTTCTGATTTGACATACCATAATCCACCATAATCTCTAATTCACGATAATTCTCTCCATGAGAAAAAACACCAACGTCACCACCAAAAACAATATCAACGCCTGATTGTAATGCTTCTTTAAAAGATACTTTCTTATTGGAAATTCGGACTGGCTCATTTTCCAAATCACCTTTCCAACCATTGTATCTTGATATAGCATCACCTGCAGCAAGAGTAGGACATAGAGCAACATTATTTTCTTTCATTAGCTCGAATATTTCTATCGTACCACCATCACCATGCTCAATAGTTTGCACACCACCTAACACTGCTCTTCTCATACCTTCAGGAGTACTTGCATGAGCCACAGCATATCTTCCAGCACTCTCAGATGTTGAAACCATATCTTCTATTTCTTTTAAAGAAAAAGTTGGGTTAGATGCTTCTCCAGCGGCCCATCTGTAATCAGCATAAATTTTAATAAAATTAGCACCATTACCTAATTGTCGCCTTACCGTTTCAATAACTTGATTTCCACTAGATTCTTCTGCCCCTAGAGGCACTTTTACACCATCATGAAAACCTTTTGGACCATATGCACCTGTTGCGACTATAGCTGGACCGGCAACAATTAATCTAGGTCCAATTATAATACCATTATCTATGCTTTTTTTAATATAGACATCACTATATCCAGCACCCTCTGCTCCCAAGTCTCTCATAGTTGTAACTCCAGAAAGCAATGAAGACCTAACATGATTGACAGCTCTAATAGATCGCTCAACAGGAGATTCTTTTAAAACCTGATCATTCCAATTTGTTTCATTGTAAGGATGAAGTAAAATATGTGAGTGCCCTTCTATTATGCCCGGCATTAAGGTCTTTCCTTTTAAATCAATTTCCTTAGCACCTAAAGAGATTTGGATATTATTAAGTTCACCTACTTGAATAATCTTATTATCTTCAATAAGAACAACCCAATTTTCGTGCATTTTTTTTCCATCAAAAATTCTATCGGGTTTCAATAATATTTGAGCAAATGATCCATAACTAGATATTAAAAAAAGTGCAGTTATTAGTGTCTTCATAAGTTTTACATTTGTACATTTTTCTCTTCAGGAAATTGACAAGGAATCTCATCAGGATTTTCATCTAACATTTGTCGTAAATCTATTTCAATACCTCTAGAGATTGTAGAAATCGGTACATCATTTGGACCACCTTCAAATGGATTTTCTCCAGTTCTTGCAAGGCGTTCCATAGTATGAAATGCCCAAGATACAACTGCACAAAAAGGTATTGCAATCCAAATAAAATATTTGCCAACTAAATAAAAATCTCCCACCATGGTTTCTCCAATTTCAGCAAACTCAGGAATTAAACCAAATGGAATTAAAATTGCAAATACTCTAGTCAAGTATAATCCTAAACTTGCATATTGTCTTGGGTAAGGAAAGTTTTTAATACGTTCAGATTTTCCTTGATGTGTAAAGAGAGATTCTAATATATTCTCAAGTTCTAGGAAAGCAAACTCCCATATCAAACCTTTTTCTTTTAACTCTCTAATGTGTTTGGATTGTAAATATAATAATGCCGCCTGCTTATTACTTTTAGACAGAACATATTTTCTTTCTTCTTCAGATAAATACATCATAAGATTATCATCTAAAGTAGAAACTTCTTCTGGAATATGAATCATATTGCTCCATTCTCTATTTGTTTTTGCTTTATGTTGTGTTTCCCATGACTTGCGGGTCCGCATCGCATATCTCAACGCTGTCATCCAGGCAATATGCCTATAAACTAATATCTTTTTATGCTTTTTTAATTCACTCTCAGAAACGGATTCATCACAATACTCATCAGTAACCATATCCTGGACTTTCATTCCCCAGGTACGTGATGTATTCACAATCGCTCCCCATATTTTTCGAGCTTCCCAAATACGACCGTATGCTGATTGGTTTTGGAAACCCACAAGAAACGCTACGGCAGTACCAATTAATGCTACAGGTGTCCACGGTACGTTTAAGAAAGTAAATCCAAATACTTTATAGAGAATGGTGATAATACCAGCATAAAAAAGGTATATAAGTGTTTCTCCTCTTGTCCAAAGCACCATGTCTTTGACTGAGTATCTTTTTTTGGTAAGCATTTAATTAGTTTAAGTTGAATCTAAGATAAAGAAAATCTTATATCAACCTAATTCAATTAATAATCTAATAATTTTTCAATCTTAACTTTGACTTTCTCTGTAGAAGGTATCATTGTTTGCTCTAGAGTAGAATTCAATGGAATTGCCGGCATATTTTCGCTACCTATCGTCATAACAGGTGCATCAAGATATCTAAAACACTCTTCTTGAATTTTACCGGCTAAAGCTCTTGCAAAACTATTATTAGAAGGTTCTTCAGTAACCACTAAACATTTCCCTGTTTTCTTAATAGATTTCATAATGGTATCTTCATCCAAAGGATAAAGCGTTCTCAAATCAATAATTTCAATTTGATCTCGCATATCTAACTCTCCAGAAGCATTGTAAGCCCAATGAACACCCATTCCGTAGGTAACTACAGTTAAGGTCTCAACATTTTCTTGCTTCCAAATTTCTTGTAGTACCCAAGCTTTTCCGAAAGGAAGTACATAGTCCTCAGCTGGTTCTTTTGAGGTTGCTGTTATTGTTCCTGGTACTTTAGACCAATACAGTCCTTTATGTTCTAATATGACAACAGGATTTGGGTCATGGTATGCCGCTTTCATTAAGCCTTTTAAATCGGCACCGTTACTTGGATAGGCAATTTTGATTCCGCGAATATTAGTGATAACACTTTCAACAGAAGAAGAATGGTATGGTCCACCACTTCCATATGCACCAATTGGAACTCGAAGAATCATACTTACTGGCCATTTTCCGTTAGATAAATAACAACTTCTACTCACTTCCGTGAATAATTGATTTAAACCTGGCCAAATATAATCTGCAAACTGCACCTCAACAATTGGTTTTAAACCAACAGCAGACATGCCAACAGTGCTTCCAACAATAAAAGCTTCTTGTATTGGGGTATTGAATACTCGTTGATCACCAAATTTTTGAGCTAATGTTGCTGCTTCCCTAAAGACACCACCTAATCTTCCACCTACGTCTTGACCATAAACCAAACATTCTTTATGCTCTCGCATAAGTTCTTCCACAGCGAATAAAGCACAATCTACCATGACCACTTTATCGGCACCTTCTGGTTCACGTATACCTTTTTCTTCTGTTATAGGAGTTGAAATAAAATCATGAGTAAATAAATCCTCTGGTTTTGGATCTTCTGCTTTTAAGGCTTTTTTAAAATCTGAAACCACTTTTTCTTTAGCACCATTTTCTATCATTTTAACCTCATCTTCTGTAAAGCCATTATCCAACAACTGTTGTATTAAAACTGGATATGGATCTCTAGAACGTGCTTCTTCTAAATCATCACGATACCATTCCATCCTCACACCAGAGGTGTGATGGTTTAATAGAGGAACCTTAGCATGAACCAAAAAGGGACGACGTTCTTTGCGAATTGTTTTGATGATTTTTTCTAAAGTCTCATAACTTTCAATAAAATTTGCTCCGTCGATAGAAATAGCTTCTAATCCATGAAAACCAGCTGCATATTCAGCTGCATTTTGTGCTCTAGTCTCTTCTGCATTTGCAGAGATATCCCAACCATTATCTTGCACTAAATATAAAATTGGCATTTGCTTCAATGCTGCCATCTGAAAAGCTTCAGCGATTTCGCCTTCAGTCACAGAGGCATCACCAAGTGAACAAACCGAAATTGGATTCTCAATTTTAGAGTCATTTAAACCTTGTAATTCCTTGTATTGCATTCCCATAGCCACACCAGTAGCTGGAATGGCTTGCATGCCTGTTGCAGAAGATTGATGTGGTATTTTTGGTTTATCATCATCCTTTAAACTAGGGTGTGAATAATAGGTGCGCCCACCTGAAAAAGGATCATCTCTTTTAGCTAAAAGCTGTAACATTAAATCATAAGGTTCTAATCCAAATGATAGTAACATAGCATCATCTCTATAATAAGGAAATGCATAGTCTTGAGGTAACAGTTGCATCCCTAAAGCTACTTGTATGGCTTCATGACCTCTTGATGTGGCGTGAACATACTTTGATACTTGTTTGAAATTTTCTTCATATAACTCCGTCATAGCTTTCGCTGTACAGAGTTTTAAAAAAGCTTTTTTTAAGATATCTTTATTCATCTAAGTTAATTCCTTATTTGTCTTTAACATCCAACCAAACTTATCCTCTAGCTGTCCTGTTTTGATTGCATTTAAAGTATCATTTACTTCTAATCCAACTGGACTCTCATCTGAAACATGTATAGTTTCACCTTCTAATCCGATTTCTTGAATGTAAGCGATACCTACAGCAGTACCAGTACCAAAAGCTTCTTCTAAAGTGCCGTTAGTAGATGCCTCTTTTATTTCGTTAATAGTGATTTTTCGCTCAGTAACCTTATAGTTCATAGCTCGAAGCATTTCTATAACACTAGCTCTAGTGATTCCATGAAGCACAGAACCGTCTAATTCAGGTGTAATGAATTCTCCATTAATCTTGAAGAATATATTCATGGTACCAACTTCTTGTATAAACTTATGCTCAAAAGCATCTAACCACAATACTTGGTCATATCCTTTTGCTTTAGCTAGCTCTGTTGGACGAATAGCTGCTGCATAGTTACCTGCTGCTTTTGCTTCACCTGTTCCTCCTGAAGCTGCTCTGATAAATTGCTTCTCAGCCCATAAATTTATGCGCTTACTAAAAAATGGTCCAGCAGGGGATGCCATAATTATAAATTTGTAATGTGTCGCAGCACGCATACCTATAAACGGTTCATCTGCATACATAAATGGTCTCAGATACAATGCACTTCCTCGCTGTGGTGGAATCCAATTGTGCTCTAAACTTACCAATTCTTTAAGCCCTTCCACAAACAAATCTTCTGATACATTTGGCATTCCCATTCGGTCTGCACTCAAATTTAATCGCTTCGCATTTTGTTCTGGCCTAAAAAGCATGGGGTTTCCATCAGTATCCTTATAAGCTTTCATCCCTTCAAAGATGGCCTGACCATAATGTAGAGCCATGGCCGCAGGATGCGTAAGAATTAATCCCATAGGGACGATTCTAGGATTTGTCCATTCTCCATTTTCATAATCACAGATAAACATATGATCTGTGAAAGTCGTTCCTAAAGGAATATTATTAAAATCTAGCTCATTAAGATTAGATTTTTCTGCTTGGGTTATATTTATATTAAAATACATGACTTAGATTTTTCTATTTGTATCAAATTGTTCAAAATAATCAGCAACTCTACGTACAAAGCTTCCACCTAAAAATCCGTCAACCACACGGTGATCAAAAGACAAGGATAAGTACATCATACTTCGAATTGCGATTTCGTCTCCATTTTCAGTTTCAATAACTTCTGGGCGTTTCTTTATGATTCCTAGAGCTAAAATTGCTACTTCAGGCTGATTGATAATAGGTGTCCCCATGACACTTCCAAAGGTTCCCACATTAGAAATCGTAAAAGTGCTGCCCTTAATATCATCTCCAACAAGTTTATTTTCTCTTGCTTTATTTGCTAATTCGTTGACGTTTTCCGCAAGCTGCTTTAAATCTTTAGTGTCTGCATTTTTTACAACTGGAACAATAAGGTTGCCACTAGGTAATGCGGTAGCCATACCGATATTTATATCTTCTTTTATAATGATATTATCTCCATCTACAGAAGCATTAATATTTGGAAAATCCTTTACCGCTTTAGCAACAGCTTCAACAAATAATGGTGTGAATGTTAAACGCTCTCCATACTTTTCTTGAAAAGCAACTTTATTAGCATCTCTCCAATTAACCATGTTTGTTAAATCGGCTTCAACGTAAGCTGTAACATGTGGTGAAGTATGTTTAGAATACACCATATGATCCGCAATCATCTTACGCATTCGGTCCATCTCTACAATTTTGCCTTTACCCTTATCGAAACTTAATTGTGGAATACGATATGCTGTTGGATCTTGTTGTGCTGGCAGTTGTGCAAATTTGTATGGTCTTCCGTCTTCTATATATTGAAACAAATCACTCTTCCTTAATCTTCCTTCATTTCCAGTAGCAGGAATGCGAGCTAGTTCTTCAAAACTAATATGCTGCTCTTTGGCAATTGAAATAATAAGCGGTGAAAAAAATATATTACTGTTTCCAACTGAAAATGAATTTGAAGTTGGACTAGAGGCAACCTGAACAGACTTAGGTCTTTTAGTGACTTTTTTCTTCTCAATTTTATTTTTTGTATTATTAGAATCTGTTGATTTAGAATTTGATTGTACGCTACCGTCAACCTTAATTACAGCTATAGTTTGACCAATTTTGATAACTTCATTAGCCTCATATAATATTTCTTCTATGACACCTGAAACATTAGATGGCACTTCAGAATCTACCTTATCAGTTGCGACTTCTAGAAGCATCTCATCTTCTTCGATTATATCTCCAACATTTTTAAACCACGTAATAATTGCTGCTTCAGTGATACTCTCACCTAGTTTAGGCATTTTAAATTCAAAATTTTCCAACTCTGTTTAATTAAAATTACAAGAAACAAATATAGGCAATATCCTATTTTACAACTACTAACAACTTCTAAATTAGATTTAAATAGAATATTTTTCTTAATATTTAAATTAATTAAGTTTTTTATTCTTTTATATTTGTGTTTTAAATCATTAAAAGACATTATTTTCTTATGGCCTATTCACTGGATAAAATTGACACTCAAATACTAGAGATTCTTCAGAAGGATAGTAATCAAACAACTAAGCGTATTGCCGAGCAATTAAGCATGACGACCTCTCCAGTATTTGAACGCATTAAAAAGCTTGAAAAGGAAGGCTATATAAAAAAATACGTCGCTGTTTTAGATAATAAGAAAATAGGCTTAAAATTGACTGTATTTATTGGCATCACCCTGCAAGGTCATACCAGAAGTTATTTGGAAAAGTTTGTGAAAGAAATAAATAATTTTCCAGAAATTGTGGAATGCCACCGTGTTAGTGGAAATTTTGATTATCTCTTAAAGCTTGTTGTTGAGGATATTGAAGCTTATGAGACGTTTATCATCTCTAAATTAACACTTCTTCCCTATCTTGGAAATGTGCAGAGTATAATAACCTTATCAACTGGAAAAGAAACTAATGAACTGGACTTGAGTAGAATATAACTATTACTTCTTAAAAGTTTCTCGAAGTGTTTTATACATATCATCTTGAACTTTCATGTTTTCAGGAACTTCTCTAAGTGGTTCAACTTCCTTTAAAGATTCATGACAATCCGTTGGTAATTTTTGATAAAGTTGAGTTCCTTTTGTTTTCCAAGCAATCATTTCGTCGCTTAATTGCTTAATAACTTTTGCTGGATTTCCAACAACTAAACTTCGCTTCGGAATTTTTGTTTCAGCCTTAACGAAAGCCATAGCACCAACAATGGATTCGTCACCGATATCGGCATCATCCATAATGACTGAATTCATACCAATCAAACAATTTCGTCCTAGATTAGCGCCATGAATAATAGCTCCATGACCAACGTGAGCACTTTCTTTCAATACAATAGATTTACCAGGAAACATGTGTACGGTACAACTCTCTTGAACATTTACGCCATCTTCTAAAATGATTTGTCCCCAGTCCCCTCGAATTGCAGCTCCTGGTCCTATATAACAATTTTTACCAATAATGACATTTCCAGTAACTGCTGCTAAAGGATGGACGAAACTACTTTCATGAACAACTGGTATAAAACCTTTAAATTCGTAAATCATTCTATTTAAACCCTTTCAACTTCTCTTTTGTAAAATCAGACAACACTAATCTTCCACTTGTTTGTGCGCGTTCTGATAAAAGCTCATCCCAGTCATCAGTGCCTTTCCAAAATACTTTTTTCATTTCTAGCATGGCTTCTGTATTGTAAGTACACAAATGCTCTGCAGTTGCTTTAACAGCTTTATCTAGTTCTCCTAAACTTTCAAATACGTGTGTGTATAACCCTTTATTTTTTGCCCATTCGGCAGAATAAAATGAATTCGCATCAATAGCTATTTGAGACATGGCACTTAGACCCATTTTACGCTCAATAGCTGGTCCAACCACAAAAGGTCCTATACCAATATTAAGTTCGCTTAATTTGATTGATGCAAACTTTGTTCCCATGCAATAATCTGTTGAAGCAGCAAGTCCTAGGCCACCACCTACAGTTTTTCCTTGTATACGCCCAATGATAAACTTGGGACATTTACGCATGGCATTTATCACGTTAGCAAATCCTGAAAAGAATACTTTTCCAGTAGCAGCATCATTAATATTGATGAGTTCATTAAAACTTGCACCAGCACAAAATGTTCTGTCACCTCCACTTTTTAAAACAATGACTTTGATGTCATCATTTTGTCCAGCATCACTTATAGTGTTAGATAATTTTGCTAATATATCTCCTGGAAGTGAGTTATGTGCAGGGTGAAAAAACTCAATGTAACCTACTCTGTTTTCTATGGTTTGTTTTACGTATGGTTGTTTTTCTGACATAATTATATTAATCCAAATTGTTCAAAGTGGTGATTTAAATGTTTTCTTTCTAGTAAATACCACTCATATTTATTTAATTCACCAAATACTATATTAGATAATAAAGCATCTGGATGTTCTTTAAAATATTCTAAGTACGCTTTTCGTTGTGCTTTGAATTTTGAAATGGCCGTTTCTAATTTTTCATGTTTTAAAACATCTAAAGTGTCTTTATCTAGTAATGGAAACTGACTGTTTTTTGGAAATTTATCATAATTCCAAAGGCTATTTTTCACTTTCTCTAAAATTCTTTCAGGTGTTGAAATTTCAAAATCCTGAATTTCCCCGGCAGCAATCTTATAAGTGTATTCTAGGTGCTCAATCATGTGTTGTGGTGTCATGATTCCCCATTTAGGTTTCATATTTTCTGATAGATTTGACAAACATTCGTCAATCTTACTATCAGTCATTTCCACCAAAATTTCTTGCTTTTTCTGAACCATAGTCAGGATTGTCGCAACCGCCACTAACGGATTATCTTTTTCATTTTTTTGACTTTCAGGTCTGTTTTCAAAGTTTGCATCAAACACCTCAACATGCCATTTTACAATACCACTTGGATGTTCTGCTGAAGCGACGTCTCTATCTACTTTTTCTTTACAGGTTAATCGCACATAAATCGTATCATTATGATATAATGGTCTTAAAAATCGAATACTATCTAATCCATAATTGGCAGCTACAGGTCCTTTATTTGGATACACAAATAAACCTGCCGCAGCCGAAATAATGAAATAACCATGTGCTGTTCTTTTTTCAAAAATACTTCCATCTAAAGATGTAATATCTGTATGTGCATAGAAATGGTCCCAAGTTAAATTTGCAAAATTCTGTATGTCATTATCAGTTAAAGTACGCTTATGCGTTTTCATTGACATACCAGCTTCAATATCTTCCCAATGGTATTTAAATGGATGCTCTGCTGCTTCAGTATACTTTGCATTCTGCTGATAAATACCTGTAATAGATGTAATTGTTGATGGTGAACCTTGAATTGCCGTACGTTGCAAATAATGTTTAATACCACGCATACCTCCCATTTCTTCACCTCCACCAGCACGTCCTGGACCACCATGCACTAAATATGGTAATGGCGAACCATGACCTGTACTTTCTTTAGCACTTTCTCTATTTAATACTAAAATACGTCCGTGATGACTAGCAGCATTCACTACATAGTCTTTCGCAATCTTATCATCATTAGTCGCAATTGAGGACACTAATGAGCCTTTACCCATTTGCGCTAATGTAATAGCTTCCTCTAAATTCTTATACGGCATTATGGTACTGACTGGACCAAAAGCTTCGCGTTCATGAATTACTGTATTCTGAAAGGGATGGTTAGCTCTCAGAAGAATTGGACTTATAAATGCTCCTTTTTTAGAATCTGCACCAATAGTTTCAATTCTATCTAAATCGCCATAAACGATTTGTGCCTCTTTGGCTAAATCATTAACAGAATCTCTAACCGCTTTGACTTGTTGGTGACTCACTAAAGAACCCATTCTTACTTCTTTTAATCTCGGGTCGCCGATAGTCACTTTATCTAAAGCTTTACCTAATGAAATCTGAACATCTTTTACTAAATTTTCAGGAACAATGATTCGTCTAATCGCTGTACATTTTTGTCCAGCTTTAACCGTCATTTCTTTTCTGACTTCCTTTATGAATAAATCGAATTCTGGTGTTCCTGGAACAGCATCTTCTCCAAGAATTGATGCGTTTAAAGAATCAGCTTCCATAGTGAATGGTACAGATTCTTGAATCAATCTTGGATGTGCTTTTAATAAGCGTCCTGTTTGCGCAGAACCTGTAAAAGTAACTACATCTTGAGATTCTACAGTGTCGAGGATATTCCTGACCGTTCCATTTATAATTTGCAGAGCACCTTCTGGTAAAATTTTTGAATCTATAATTACTCTTGCAACAGCTTCGGCTAAATAAGATGATGATGGCGCTGGTAAAACTACGGCTGGAACTCCAGCCATCCAATTCACAGCACATTTTTCTAACATACCCCAGACCGGGAAATTAAAAGCATTGATATGTACCGCAACACCTTTTTTAGGCACCATAATATGGTGTGCCATAAAACGTCCACCACGTGATAAATCTATTGCATCTCCTTCAACATGATATGGTTGATTTGGAAATAATTTTCTTAAAGAAGCATTAGCGAATAAGTTTCCAAAACCACCTTCGATATCAATCCAACTATCCACTTTTGTAGCTCCAGTTCTATAACTTAAATCATAAAATGCATCTTTTCGTTTTGTGAGATATAATGCTAATTTCTTAAGCATATTTCCACGTTCTTGAAAAGTCATTTTACGAAGCACCTCACCTCCTTTGGTACGTCCGTAATTTAGAATTTCAGGAATATCTAATCCTTCTATTGCTACACTTGTGAATGCCTCACCTGTTACAGCATCAAGGATTGGTGTTCCTTCTTCTTTACCTGTTGTCCAATTCCCTTGAACATAATGATGTATTTTTTCCATAATTAAACGCGTTCAATTATTGCAGCGTAACCTTGACCTACGCCAATACACATGGTTACTAATGCGTATTTTTTATTTTGTTCATGTAACTCTACAGCTGCAGAATATGCAATTCTTGCTCCTGTTACTCCAAGTGGATGACCAATAGCAATCGAGCCACCATTTGGATTCAATCTTATGTCATCGTCAGCTAATCCCCAAGCTCTTGTGCAGGCTAATGCTTGTGCCGCAAATGCTTCGTTAAGTTCTATGACATCCATATCATCCATTGTCAATCCTGCCTTTTCTAATGCTTTATTAGAAGCTTGTACAGGACCAATTCCCATAATTCTTGGTTCTACACCAACTACGGCAGAACTTAAAATTCTGGCTAACGGTTTTAGATTATATTTTTTGACAGCATCTTCTGATGCAATAATGGTAGCTGCTGCACCATCATTTAATCCTGAGGAATTTCCTGCTGTGACACTTCCGCCTTCTTTTTTAAAAGCTGCTCTTAGTTTTCCTAAAACTTCAAGTGATGAGTTTGGTTTTACAAATTCATCTTTAGAAAATTGAATTGGGTCTTTTTTTCGTTGCGGAATTTCAACAGTTACAATCTCTTTTGCTAGCCTTCCATTTTCTTGAGCTTTTGTAGCTTTCATTTGACTCCAATAGGCAAACTTATCTTGGTCTTCTCTAGAGATATTATATTTCTCGACTAAGTTTTCAGCTGTGACTCCCATGCCATCAGTACCATACAGTTTATGCATTTTTGGATTCACAAAACGCCATCCAAAGGTCGAGTCATACATTTTAGAATCACCTCCAAATGCAGTTGAAGGTTTTGCCATTACATAAGGACCGCGTGTCATATTTTCGACACCACCAGAAATAAACACATCGCCATCTCCTGCTTTTATAGCACGATTAGCATGAATGATTGCTGACAATCCTGAACTACATAGTCTATTGACTGTTTCACCAGGAACTGTAAATGGCAATCCTGCTAAAAGTGATGACATACGTGCTACATTACGATTGTCTTCACCTGCTTGGTTGGCACAACCCATAATGACATCGTCATAAGCTTCTTTTGGAATATTTGGATTTCGTTTTACAACTTCTGAAATAACCAGAGCACCTAAATCATCTGTGCGAACAGCTGATAACGTGCCTTTGTAATTTCCTATTGGTGTACGAACACCATCTATGATATATGCTTCTTTCATATTATTCTTCCCAATCTTTTTGAGTTCTGTAAACCACACCTTTAAAAAGTGCTACTAATTCGTCACCGCGTTTTACTTCGATGATATTAAACCCTAGTTTATTATTAACCTTTTCAATTACCGATTCCGCAACCAAATAGTCGCCCTCATCTAATGCTTCAATATGATTGATACTTGTTTCAATAGAAACCGAATATTTACCATGTGTGTTGGCTGCAAATCCAAAAGCTGTATCTGCTAGCGAGTAACTAATTCCTCCATGAGCTTTTTTCATACTATTGAGCATATCTTTTCTGATGTTCATCCCTAATTTACATCGTCCTAACTCACATTCTAAAATCTCAATACCAAGCCATTGACTAAAAGCATCTTGACTCAGCATTTTATATGGAATATCTTCTCCTTTCATTAAAAGAAGTTCTTATTATTTGTATTCATTTTTCGTAATAATAGACTACAACGATATCTATCTTCATGATACTCATCGTACAATTCGTCTAACTTAGATACGCACCAATCAATTCCTTTTTCATTTGCCCAAGCCAATAAGCCTTTGGGATAATTTACACCTTTAGTCATGGCATTGTCAATATCTTCAGCTGAAGCAATATTTAAAAACAAAGCATCTGCCGCCTCATTAATAAGCATTACTATAACACGGTCAAATATCTGTTGTCCTATTTCTTTATCTTTTTTTGGACTAGGTTTTGTAGCACCTTCGGAATAATCATAGTATCCTTTACCAGATTTACGTCCTAAATAACCAGCTTCTGCAAATCGTTTTTGTGTAAATGCTGGCTTATATCTTGGGTCAAAATAAAACGCTGTAAAAACGGTTTCTGTTACCGTGTAATTAACGTCATTACCTATAAAATCCATCAATTCAAATGGTCCCATTCTAAAACCACCAATAGTTTTTAAACTCCAGTCGATAGTTGCAAAATCAGCAACGCCTTCTTCATAAATACGTAGTGCTTCGCCATAAAAAGGTCTCGCTACTCTATTAACAATAAATCCTGGTGTGTCTTTTGCTACAGCAACAACTTTCTTCCAATCAGAAATAGTTTTTATAGCTGTTTGAAGTGTATCTTCCGAAGTTTGAATAGCAGGTATAATTTCTACCAACTTCATTAAAGGTGCAGGATTGAAAAAATGAATACCGATGCAGCGTTCAGGCTTTTTCAAAGAAGCTGCAATCGATGCCACAGATAAACTAGATGTATTTGATGCTATAATACATTTATCACACAAGTAATTTTCGAGTTCAGAAAGTACATTTTGCTTAACTTCTAAATTTTCTACAATTGCCTCTATTGTTAAATCCGAACCCGATAAATCTTTAAGCTTACCAACATAAGATATGTTGTTTTGAATTCTTTCTTTCTCTTTATTATCAATTCTACCTTTTTCAATTAAACGATTTAATATTTTTTCAAGTGATGTCTCTGCTTTATTTAAAGCAGCTTCGCTTGCATCAAATATTTTTACAGTATATCCTGCCGTTGATGCTACCTGAGCTATACCAGAACCCATTGTTCCTGCTCCTATTATTCCTACGTTCATAGTTTTATATTAAAAAGGTAAATTCTTAACATCAACGTTTCCGCCTGATAAGATAATTCCTATTTTCTTATTTCTAAATTCTTCCTTATTTCTTAATACTGCGGCAAAAGGCACAGCACATGATGGTTCAATAATAATCTTCATTCGTTCCCAAATCAATTGCATCGCATTTATAATTTCATCTTCTTCAACACGGATAATTTTATCGACGTATTTTTGAATAATCGGAAAATTGCGTTCACCTAGATGTGTTCTTAATCCATCTGCAACCGTATGAAAACTATCATTAGTTTCTATTTTACCAGAAATTAAAGAACGATAAGCATCATCCGCTTCCATCGGCTCGCCACCAATAACTTTACAGTTATTTGAAAAATAATGTGCAGCCAAAGCGGTACCTGCAATGAGACCGCCACCACCAACTGGTGTTAAAATTACATCTAATTCTGGATATTCCTCAATCAATTCTATTGCAGCTGTGCTATTACCTAAAATAACCTCATCTTGATTAGAAGGATGTAGAAAGGACGCACCCTTTTCTTCTTTTACTTTATTTGCTGTGGCTTCTCTTGCTTTAAGTGTTGACTCGCATTCAATAATCTCACCTTCATAAGTCTTTACACCGTTTTTTTTAACCTGTGGTGCATTTTCTGGCATAACGATATATGCCTTAACATCTAATTTCTGAGCTGCTAATGAAACAGCTTGCGCAAAATTTCCAGAAGAGTGTGTTACCACACCGCATTTTCTTTCTTCATCGGACAAAGACAAAATTGCATTGGCCGCACCTCGCATTTTAAAAGCACCCATTTTTTGGAAGTTCTCACATTTAAAAACAACATTGGCACCTACCATTTCATTTATTAAGCTAGAACTTAATACAGGTGTTTTGTGAATAAATGGTTTTATTCTATTGTGAACTTCTATGAGGGTTTCTTTATTCAATTAGTTCCCTTTAAAATTTGGTTTACGTTTTTCTATAAATGCTGCAACTCCTTCTGCATAATCATTACTACTTGCTGCTTCAATTTGTAATTTAGATTCTAGAGCCAATTGGTCTTCTAGAGTATTAGTCATGGATTTGTTAAACAATTCCTTGATAAGACCTAATGCTTTGGTTGGCATATTGGCTAATTTAATTGCCAATTTAGAAATCGTCTCTTCAAATTCTTCTAAAGGAACAGACTTATAAATCATTCCCATTTTTTCTGCTTCTTCTGCAGAAATTTTATCACCTAGCATTGCTAAGGCTTGTGCTTTTTGAAATCCAATTAAGCGTGGTAAAAAGAATGTGCCAGCACTATCTGGAACCAAACCTATCAAACTAAAGGCTTGAATAAAACTCACCTTCTCATGAGCCACAACAATATCGCAAGCTAATGCAATATTAGCTCCAGCACCTGCAGCTACTCCGTTCACTGCTCCAATGATTGGTTTTTTAATGCATCGTAGTCTCGTTATGATTGGATTGTAATGCTCTTCTAATATTTTTTTAAATCCAGGATTTAATTCTGGATCTGTAACTTCTTTTAAATCCTGACCTGCGCAAAATGCTTTTCCATTTCCGGTTAATACAATTGCTCTGACATCTGAGTTAGCATTACAATCATCTAATATGGATTGAAGGCTTAATGCCATCTCTCGATTGAAGCTATTAAATACTTCTGGCCTATTTAGTGTTATATACGCAACTTTGTTTTCAACTTTAAATTCAATTGAATTACTCATATTATTCTGGTAATTTAAAATATGGATTATTGATCAGTCCAATAATATTTTTCCAAGGGTCTTTAACAGAGCATACCATTAATTCGCCTCCGACATTTGTTGGTTTTTCGTATTCAGTTGCACCTAATTTTAAAAGTCTATTATATTCCTTTTCAATATTTTCGACTCCCCAATAAGATAATACATTTTCGCCTTTTAGGTTTGCTTTATCACCTTCTGGCATGAGTCCGAGCTCATAGCCTTGAATATTAAATCCAACATAAAAAGGTTCATCAAAATAAGGTTCAGTTCTAAAAGCTTCCGCATACCAGGCTTTTGCTCTGACTAGGTCTTTAACTATATATGCCGTTGTTCTTAATCCTAACATCATTTCAAACATTTAAAATAATCGAATGGTTCTTGGCAATCGTCACATTGAAATTGTGCTTTACATGCTGTTGAGCCAAACTGACTAACTAATCTGGTATTTTGAGAACCACAATTAGTACATTTTACAATACGCTTACCATTTAGTAATACATCTTTGTCTGCTTCTGCATCTAAAGGCGCTGCAATACCGTAATCCTCTAATGCCTTACGACCTCTTGGTGTAATCCAATCGGTTGTCCATGCAGGATGTAAAATTAAATCAATATTAGATTGGTAACCCGCATCTTTCAATGCTTTTTTGATATCGTCCCCGATGACATCCATTGCTGGACAACCGCTATATGTTGGCGTAATTTCAACATTTACAATATCATCCTCAATTACTGCAGAACGGACAACACCCATATCCATAATAGACAAAACTGGAATTTCAGGGTCTGACACCTGTTCAAGTATTGCAATTAGTCTTTTATCTATATTTTGTTCTGTAGATATCATTCTACCATTCCATGTTTGGATATGCGCGCTGCATATATTGCAATTCTGCCAATATATAGCCTAAATGCTCAGTATGTATACCTTGTTTTCCTCCTTTTTGAAAATATTTAGATTCTGGCACTTGCAATGTTGCTTCTTCTAGAATTTGAGATACTTCTCTATAATAACTGTCCTTCAGTTTCGTCACATCTACACCTATACCTTCAGCTACCATTGTCTTATCTGCTTCAGTCTGATGAAATAATTCATCCGTATAGGTCCACAAATCATTTATGGCAGTTTGCATCTTTTCTTTACTTTCATCTGTACCATCACCTAATCGCTTAACCCAATCTGAAGAAAAACGTTCATGGTAACTTACTTCTTTAACACACTTATTAGCAATTGCTGACAATGTTAAATCTGTACTTTTTTGAAGTTCTTTTAGAAAGGCCAAATGGTAAACATCAAATAAAAATTGACGTCCAAGTGTATAGGCAAAATCGGTATTTGGCTGCTCCACTAATAACACATTTTTATAATCGCGCTCTTTACGTAGCATAGCAATATCATCTTCTGTTCTTCCATCTCCTGCTATCTTACTTGCATACTGAAAATAACTACGCACCTGTCCAAATAAATCTAATGATATATTGGTACAAGCAATATCTGTTTCTAAACTTGGTCCGTGACCACAAAGTTCACCCATTCTTTGTCCAAGAATTAGGCTATTATCTGCAATACCAAGTATGTAATTATATAAATTTCCGTTCTTCATTACATGTGTTTTACTTCGTCTGGCAAATCATAAAATGTTGGGTGACGATACACCTTGTCTTGAGCTGGCTCGAATAACTCACCATTGTTCTCAGGATTAGATGCCGTAATATCCTTAGATTCTACAACCCAAATACTCACACCTTCATTTCTTCTTGTATATACGTCGCGTGCGTTTTCAAGCGCCATATCAGAATCCGCAGCATGTAAACTACCACAATGTCTGTGTTCTAATCCGTTTTTACTTCTTACGAAGATTTCCCATAAGGGCCAGTTTTTTGTTGACATAGTTATATAGTTTAAACTGCTTGTTTTTCTTTTCGTTCTTGTTTCTTAGCCGCATGAGCCATTGCTGCATCTCTTATCCATTCTCCTTCTTCCCATGCGCCAACTCTAGCTTTCATACGCTCTTTGTTCATCGGTCCATGACCTTTTACAACTTGCCAAAACTCATCCCAGTCAATTTCTCCAAAGTCATAACTTCCACGTTCTTCGTTCCATTTTAAATCTGGGTCAGGAATTGTTAATCCGATTAATTCTGCTTGTGGAACTGTTTGGTCAATGAATTGCTGACGTAAATCGTCGTTAGACTTACGCTTTAATTTCCATTTCATAGATTGCTCGGTGTGAACCGAAACATCATCAGTTGGTCCTAACATCATTAAGCTTGGCCACCACCAACGGTTCAATGCATCTTGAGCCATATCTTTTTGCTCTGGTGTTCCGTTGGCTAATTTCATCATGATTTCAAATCCTTGACGTTGGTGAAAACTTTCTTCTTTACAAACACGAATCATAGCTCTTGCATATGGACCATAAGATGTATTACATAATGGTACTTGGTTAATAATTGCTGCACCATCTACTAACCAACCAATAGCGCCCATATCTGCCCAAGTGATTGTTGGGTAGTTAAAAATACTCGAATATTTAGCTTTACCTGTATGTAATTGCTCGTACATTTCGTCTCTAGAAATTCCTAAAGTTTCTGTTGCAGAATATAGGTACAATCCATGACCAGCTTCGTCTTGTACTTTTGCTAATAAAGCAACTTTACGTCTTAACGATGGTGCTCTTGTAATCCAGTTTCCTTCTGGTAACATACCTACAATTTCGGAATGTGCATGTTGCGACATTTGACGAATGTGCGTTTTGCGATACTTCTCTGGCATCCAATCTTTAGGTTCGATTTTTTCGTCTCGAGCGATACGCTCATCAAATTGTCTTTCTAAACTTCTAATTTGTTCTTCACTCATTGTTTTTAGCTTTTAGCTGTTGGCTTTTGACCACAAGCGAGTTAATTTTTCTTTTTCAATATATTTTATACATCAAAATCTACAACAACCTTATCAGTTGTTGGTACTGCCTGGCAACTTAATACCAGATTTTGACTTACTTCTTTTTCATCTAAAGCGTAGTTGATTTTCATTTCAACTTCACCTTCTTTAACCTCACATTTACAGGTACTACAGACGCCACCTTTACACGCAAATGGCAAATCAGCACCTGCATTTAATGCTGCGTCGAGTATATTATCAAACTCTTTGGTCATGGTGAATAAAAATTCTTTACCACCATCTACAATGGTTACTTCCGTTCCTTCAACATTTTGCTGAGCTAGTCGTTCTGCACGTTTGATATCTTCTTCTGATAATCCTTTTACAAACAACTCAAAATGCACTAAATCTTTTGACAAACCTGCATCAACTAAATAGTCACTTACAAAATTTATCATCTTCTCTGGACCACAAAGAAACACTTCATTAGTATCTGGAATATCTATAAAGGTTTTAGTTAAAATCTTCATTTTTTCTTCATCAAAACGACCATTAAATAATTCGATATCTCGTCGCTCTTTAGTTAAGAAATAATAGATTTCGAATCTTCCAAAATATGTATTCCTGAGTTGCTCTAGCTCTTCCTTAAAGATAATAGATTTTGCTGTCTTATTAACGTAAAAGAGTTTACAAGTAGAATTTGGCTCGACTTCTAAATGTGTTTTTACCATTGACAGTACTGGTGTAATACCACTACCAGCTGCAAAGAATAAATAATTTTTAGCTTTTTCAGGCTGACACTCTACACCAAAAACACCGCTTGGTGCCATAACCTCTAAAGTATCTCCTGTTTTGAGTTTCTCGTTTACAAAAGTTGAAAATTTACCACCTAGAATTTTCTTTACAGCAACTTTCCATTGCTTGTCGATTGGACTTGAGCACAACGAATATGAACGACGAACGTCCTCATCATTGATATCTGCTTTTAAGGTTAAATGCTGTCCTTGATGAAAAGCAAATTCCTGATGTAATTCTTCAGGAACATCAAATGTAATTACAGAAGTGTCTTCTGTTTCTTTATAGATATCTGCTATTCTTAAGTTATGAAAATCAGCCATAAATTTTATAATAATCACAAACTAACACTTGTTAGTTTATTGAGCAAAGTTATAAAATAAAATGCAAACTATTTGTTAATTCCTTTAATGAGGATTTGAGATAAACTTTCTGTTAACACTTGCTGATTTACAATTTCTTTTTTTGGCAACCATAAATACAATGATCGCAAGGTAGATAGCATCGAAAACATGAATACGTCTGGCTTTACAGGTCGTATGTCATTATTAGCAATACCATCTTCAATAATTTTTAAATAATTAGCTTCATAATCATTTCTGAGTTTTAGATAATAGTCTAATTTATTTTCTAAATGCATCCAATCAAGATTTAAGGCAGCTAGTCCATCTGTATTTTCTGTAGCTATTTTGACGTGAAGGCTAATTATCTGCTCTAATTTACCAATACTGTTTGTATCACTATTCATAATATTCTGCATTCCTGTTGTAAAATCTTCAGCAATTGCAATAATTATATCCTGTAGAATAGCCTGTTTAGAGCTTATATGATTGTAAAGACTCGCCGCTTTTATATCCATAGCTTTTGCCAAATCCCTCATAGTTACAGCACTATAGCCTTTGCTTTTAAAAAGTTTGGCAGCAACTCTAATAATTTCTTGTTTTCTTGTTTCTTTTGGCATTCACAGTATGCTATAAAAGTGTTAATTGGTATGTTATTACTTTAAAACTAGCTTCTAAATCAATAATTTTACATTTTACAAATATAAGCATGACCAACGAAATAATTTCTAACCCATTAATTGACAGATTACCTCCTCATTTAAAGCAGTTTATAAAACCGCAAGATTATGAAGATTATTCAGCTATAAATCAGGCCGTTTGGCGCTTTGTAATGCGCAAAAATGTCTCTTATTTAAGTAAGGTAGCTCATGAATCCTATACCAGAGGTTTAGACATGACTGGAATTTCAATAGATGATATTCCAAGCATGTATGGTATGAATCGTATTCTTAAGGAAATTGGCTGGGCAGCAGTCGCCGTAGACGGATTTATTCCACCTAATGCGTTCATGGAATTTCAAGCTTATAAAATTTTAGTGATTGCTTCAGATATTCGTCAATTGGAGAATATTGAATATACACCTGCACCAGATATTATCCACGAAGCAGCAGGGCATGCACCGATCATAGCGAATCCTGATTATGCAGAATACTTAAGACGTTTTGGTGAAGTTGGAGCAAAAGCTATTCTATCTTCTCATGACAATGATATTTACGAAGCTGTAAGAAAGTTATCTATTTTAAAAGAAGCAAAAAACTCAACGCAAGAAGAGATTTATAACGCTGAAAATAAAGTAAACATGCTTCAGAATAAAAAAGTACCTCTATCTGAAATGGCCCAAATCCGAAATTTACATTGGTGGACCGTTGAGTATGGTTTAATAGGAACTACCCAAAACCCAAAACTATATGGTGCCGGCTTACTCTCTTCTATTGGAGAAAGTAAATGGTGTATCTCTGATAAGGTCAAAAAAATACCATATTCTATTAAAGCAGCAGAAACTGAGTTTGATATTACAAAACCACAACCTCAGCTTTTTGTAACTCCTGATTTTGCATATTTGATGGAAGTGTTGGACGAATATGCAAGTACTATGGCACTCAGAAAAGGTGGTTGGCGTGGTTTAAACAAACTTATAGATTCTAAAAAAATTGGAACTATTGAGCTTAATACAGGATTACAAATTTCTGGTGTTTTTACAAATATGATAAAAGATGAGGATAATAATGTAGTCTTCTTTAAAACCAATGGTCCAACAGCATTGGCTAATCGCGAAAAGGAATTAATTGGACATGGTACTGAAACTCATAGTAATGGCTTTAGCTCACCAATTGGAAAATTAAAAGGCATCAATCTTGCCATTGAGAATATGAGTCCACGTGACTTAAAAGCATATAATTTTTACGACAATAAGCGTATTTCTTTTGAGTACGAAAGTGGTATTACAGTAGAAGGATTAAATATTACTGGCATCCGAAATCTTCAAGGTAAATTAATTCTAATCCAGTTTGAAGATTGTACTGTAAAGTATAATGATGATATTTTATTTTCTCCTGAAGATGGCACATTTGATTTAGCTGTAGGCTCTTCAATTGTATCTGCTTATGCCGGAAGTGCTGATTATCTATCTTTTGAAAATTTATACCATGTTTCTGAAAGCAAAACTGTTCAACCAGAAACTGATAATAGCAAAATTCAGCTTGAAAAATTATACCAAAACATTAGGTATATTCGAGTAAAAGATTCAGCTTCAGAAAAGGAGTTAGCTTCTATTTTAAAAGCATTAAAAACTAATCATGAAAGTGATTGGTTATTGGCTCTAGAAATTTTGGAATTATGTAATAAATTTAATTTTTCAGAATTGCAACTTAAAGCTTTAGCATACTTAAACAAACAGAAAACTAATCAACATAAAATTGCTCATCTTATAAAAGATGGAATAGAAATCATAAACAAAACCAATTAGATTATGGGATTATTCAGTTTTTTATTCGGAAATAAAAAAAACCAAACTCAACAGTACATAAACAAAGGTGCTATAATTTTGGACGTTCGCACACAAAAAGAATATGATGCTAGACATATTGAAAAAGCTACTCTTATTCCTCTTTCGGAGTTAAAATCAAGGTTACAAGAGATTAAAAGACTAAATAAACCTGTAATAGCCCATTGTGCAAGTGGCATTAGATCATCTCAAGCTACTCAAATATTAAAAGCAAATGGTGTAGATGTTATTAATGGTGGTGGCATAAATACATTAAAAAAGGTTTTAGAGTAACAGCTTTTCAAAGTCATCTTCAGCTTTAACCTGCTCGCCATTGTAAGTTAGTTTCCAACCTAAAGACTCTGTTAAAATATAAAACTTAGCTAACTCACTAATTAATCTATTCTGAGCATTTGATACTAGTGTGGATTTTTCAATCTTAACTTTTAATGAGGTATTTACTGTTTCTTTGATACTGTTGTAATCTTCAGCTTCAAATTGATTTAAAAAATCTTCTTTAATATCATAATATTCCAAATCTGGATTTATTGAAACTTCATGATCTGGTATTGATAAAATTTGAAGTGTTTTTGTGTCCTCATCTAATTTATAGGTTAGCTTTTCTAAATCATAGGCGATAGTCACTTTAGCATTAACAACAACAATAGCCTTTTTTTCAGCTATTAAATATTCACCTAAGATTTCTTTTGAGTTTTCGTAATTAAAAACCTCTGAGAAATAACCCTCAGAAACAACCAATTTCGATACGTTTTTTAACTGCTCTTGTATTAAATCCGATGAGTTATTGATAACTACTGTAGATTTGTGTGTACATTGTCTATACACCAGTAGAATGGTGATTGTAAGTAAAACACCAAATAGAAATTTTTTCATAATATAATATAATAAAAAAACACTAGCTTTCTTCTCTATCGAAGATTCGGCTAGTGCTATAGATTACCCTCATAATAATACTGTAAATATAGATTACTATTTAGAGTGTGATGTTATCTTAATGCTAAGAAATTATTTCTTTTTTAATTCTAGTTTTTCAGCAAAATAATCACAGAAATCTTTCATAGTTGCTGTCATTTTTTCGTCTTGGGTAGCTCTCTGAAACGTATCACTCATCGTTACTAATGTCTGATGAAAAAATTGTTTCATCTCATCGACAGGCATATCTTTTGTCCATAAATCTATGCGTAAAGTTTCTTGAGTGCTACCATCCCAAACGGACAGCATCATTGCTTTTGCTTCTTCATTTTCTATTCCACCATCTTGTGCAGACCATGTTAATTTTTCTGGTACTCGATTTTCATCTAGCTCTACGTTTAATTCAATTTTAGAATTCATAGTTATGTATTATCGTTTGGGTTTGTATTTTGATTTTTTAAAAATCTGATCACTTTCAGCTTGCATTAAGGATATGATATCTACATCTGAATGTTCTGCATAAGCACGTACAATTTGCCAGCCAATATATTGTCCTAATCTTCCAGGAGAATCATTATCAATGTCCAAATAAAATTTAGAAAATGGAGCAGGAATCGTAAAACGTGTAAATAACTTTGGGTCTGTACTAAATAACATTTCATTTTCTACAAAATGACTCCATATCTGCGCTTCATTTATTTCTGCCCAATTGATGTCTTCTTGACTATATCCAATTTTATCTGCATCAGAAAAATTAGGAATCATAACATCTTTAAAGTACAATAACTTTCCATGATATATTATCTCGTCCAAAAAAGTTTTTCGTTGTGATTGGTGTGCATATTTCATAGCATATTTCTCAGCAATTTCAGGAGTTATTTGGGATGGCTTCATCCTTTCGGCAAAATACACCGGTATGTTTTGATAGAACTCATGTTCTTCTCCTAAATAATTCATCAGGTTAATAATTAGCAAATCGGCTTGCAATACTAACTTATTTCTATAATCAACACCGTCAGCAACAGTAATAACCCTTGGTATTTTAAAGGTTTTATCGTAATACTTAACATGTTTAAAAAGATTTTCGAAACTTTCCTTTTCAGATTTAAAATCTGGAAACTGCTTTACACCTTCACTAAACATCTCCTTTTGCAAATCACTATTTATCGTAGTAATCCAAACAGAATCAGGTATTCTTTCAGGAAATAAAAACGGGTATACTTGCTTTATCTTTGGCAACTCTTTGGTGGTTGTTTTGGAAAACACCTCGTCAAATCGTTCTACCACAAAATCGATTTCTAGTGCATTTATTTCCTTTTCTAGTGAACTTTCATTTTTACAAGAGATAGACACACTGAAGACCAGAAGGCTTAAAATTTGAATTGATTTTACATTCATTTCAGAAATATTTTTAAAGCTAAATCCTTTACTTTATTTTTGTTTGCAAAGGTACACTTCTTACCCTAATAACCCGAAGATTATGCAAACAGAAAAAGTTATAGATTATATTGTTAATTGGCTTAAGGATTATGCTGTAAACGCAAAAGTCAATGGTTTTGTTGTTGGCGTTTCGGGTGGAGTAGACTCTGCTGTAACCTCTACACTTTGCGCTAAAACAGGACTCGATGTTTTATGTATCGAAATGCCTATACACCAGGCTGCTAGTCATGTTTCACGAGCAAACGAGCATATGGCGCAGTTAAAAAAGCACTTTTCTAACGTTAAAGAATCACGTGTAGACTTAACGCCTGTTTTTGAAGAATTTAAAACTGAAGTCTCATTAGATGCTGAACAAGCAACTGTAGATATGGCACTTGCAAATACCAGAGCTAGATTAAGAATGACAACCTTATACTACCATGCTGGCTTGCTCGGTCTGTTAGTTGCAGGTACAGGTAATAAAGTTGAAGATTTTGGTGTTGGCTTTTACACAAAATATGGAGATGGTGGTGTGGACTTAAGTCCTATTGCTGATTTACTTAAATCAGAAGTTTACGCTATCGGTAAGATGCTTAATGTTCCTGAATCTATAATGAAAGCAGCCCCTAGTGATGGTCTTTTTGGAGATGCAAGAAGTGATGAAGATCAAATTGGCGCATCTTATCCAGAATTAGAATGGGCTATGAAAATGAAAGATAAAGGCAAAACCTCTGAAGATTTTAATGGGCGTCAAAAAGAGGTATTTGATATTTTTATACGTTACAATAAGTTAAACAAACATAAGATGATTCCTGTTCCAATTTGCGAAATTCCTAAAAAATTTATGTAAATTATATAATTTTTATTAAAATTATGTAAATTTTTATTGTTTTAGTATAACTCTTTGCTATTTTTGTTTAAGTAAATAACTCTCCTCCATTCACACTTTAAACTAGCAATTACTAAAATTTCCAATTATGACAAATATCCTATTGGTTGATAGTCATCCTGTAGTTAGAGAAGGCTTGAAACAAACTCTAAGTAAAAATAAAGATTACCGGGTCGTTGGAGATATAGGTAGTGGTCTTGAAATTTTTGAATTTATCAGAAAAAACAATGTAGATTTTATTATATCCGAAATAGATTTACCAGAACTCAACGGAATTACGGCATTACGTGCCATTAAAAAGGAACATAAGTCTATTAAAATTTTGATGTTTAGTCATCAACCTGAAGAGATTTACGCTATTAGCACCCTAAAAGCTGGAGCTTCAGGTTATCTTTCTAAAAGTTCACAACCTGATGAAATCTTAAAAGCTACCGATACCATTGTTAAAGGTAACGTTTACCTTAGTGAAAAAATGGACAAGCACTATAAATATAATGATACTTCAAAAAGTAGAACACAATTGTTTAAGCGACTATCAACTCGTGAAGTCGAAGTCCTTAAACTACTTTCTATAGGTAAGAAAAACAAGCATATTGCAAGTGAGTTAGAGATTAATGAAAAAACAGTTAGTACTTACAAAGCAAGATTATTCAAAAAACTGAACGTTAACAATGTTATAGATTTAGTACACCAAGCAAAACATCATGACCTAGCATAAGCTAACCACCTATGACTTTACCAAGCTTTCTGGAAAGTAACATCTTAAGACCCAAATAATCTTTTACATCTTCCATTAAAGACTTTGGATCGACTTCAGTTTTCAATGTTTCGTCTTTAAATGCCATGACTTTTTGATCTATCAAAAAACAGCGTAAGCTCAATATGGTTTGATTTACCAATTGTGGTACTGTATGACCTTTTTCTTTGGGTATAATCTGATTGCGTTCCCAATCATGAAGATTATACTTCTCGTCATCCATTAGTATGCTAGTTACTAAAGGCGCCATATTCTGATCTAGATTATTGATAAAATCTTTTGCAGAGAATGCTTCGTTTTGATTAAGATTATCAATAATAGAATAATACAGTGTCTTAAAATTAGCATCACTAAACTGCATCTCGTCTTCTTGAAGGTCTAGATATACTTTTTCGAAAACACGGGCTTCATGGACAACAGGTTCTAAAACCAAATCACCTGACGTTTCATCTTCTTTGAGGACCAAGTCTTCAAATTTTTCGGTTTTGTTACCGTAAAGTAGCAAGATTTCAATAATTTTTCTCTCTAACTCGTATTGGATATCGACCTTCTTTGTAGGTTTAGGCTCGGACTTTACAACATCAAAAGCCTTTTGCTCTTTTTTGTAATTCTTATTAGCTTCTTGGGCTTCCCTTTTATTAATTTGGGCTAGCGTACTAAACAATACCGACTCACTGATATCCATCAAACGGGCGCACTCTTGTATGTAAACTTCCTTTTTAATTTGGTCTGGAATCTTTGCAATGCTATTTACAATATCCCGAATCGTCTCAGCCTTTTTTATAGGGTCATTTTTAGTGTCTTCAAATAAAAGCGACGCTTTAAACTGAATGAAATCCTTTGCATTTTCGCTTAGGTAATCTTTTACCTCTTGTAGCGTATTATTTTTGGCAAAACTATCAGGGTCTTCTCCATCAGGAAATGTGCATACACGAACATTCATACCTTGTTCTAGTATTAAATCTATACCACGAATTGATGCACGCATCCCAGCAGCATCACCATCAAAAAGTACGGTAATGTTATTGGTCAACCGTTTTATAAGACGAATCTGCTCTGAAGTTAATGCTGTCCCCGAAGAAGACACCACATTGGTAATACCACGTTGGTAAAACTGAATAACATCTGTGTAACCTTCAACCAAAAAGCAGTTATCTTCTTTAGCTATGGTTTGCTTGGCAAAATACAGACCGTAAAGTACTTTACTCTTATGGTAAATTTCGCTTTCTGGAGAGTTAAGGTATTTGGCCGCTTTTTTATCATTACCTAAAATACGTCCGCCAAAACCAAGTATTCGTCCACTCATGCTATGAATCGGAAACATTACACGGCCTTTAAATCTATCGAAATGCTTGTCTGGTTTAACAATCGTTAAACCTGTGCCTTCAAGAAATTCGATTTTATAACCGTTTTTAAGTGCCTCGTCTGTAAAGGCTTGCCACTCGTCTAAAGAATACCCCAGTTGAAACTTTTTTATCGTTTCTTCAGTAAAACTACGTTCTTTAAAATAGCTTAAACCAATCGCTTTGCCCTTGTCAGTTTTGTGCATAGTTTTTTGAAAGTACGCGTTGGCATATTCACTAACCAAATACAAACTCTCTCTTGTGTCTGCTTTTGCTTTTTCTTCGTCGGTACGCTCAGTTTCTTCTATCTCTATATTATACTTTTTGGCTAGGTATTTTATAGCTTCTGGGTAGGTAAAATGCTCGTGCTCCATCAAAAAGGTTACAGCATTGCCACCTTTACCTGTCGAAAAATCTTTCCAGATTTGCTTAACAGGAGATACCATAAAACTTGGCGTACGTTCCTCGCTAAAAGGGCTTAAGCCCTTAAAGTTACTTCCTGATTTTTTTAACTGCACAAAATCGCCAATAACTTCCTCTACTCGAGCAGTTTCAAAAACTTGCGATATGGTATTTTGTGAAATCAATGGTACTTTCTAGTAAGCTTGTAAAATTACAACATAAAGTAAAGGTTTAAAAAATTAATACTTAAGATAATTTGAGTTTATCATAAAATCCACCCATTTCATTTGGTTTACTATCATCTGTAATTTTATTATTAAAGGTAGTATCAATAAAACTTATTTATACCTTTTCATAAATTTTATAAAACAATTCTTCCAAAAAAAAAATACGATTTAATTAAAAATTTATAATAATATTGCAGACGAAATTAATCCAAACAAATTATGACAAAAAAACTCATACTTCTATTTTGTTGTCTTTTTTTATCTCTTCAATTTGAAGCCCAAAACGCAATTGTAATTGCTGGAGGTAATATAGAAGATGGAAACTTTAAACTGTCTTATAGCATAGGACAAGTTGCTAAGAAAAGTACCTCTGATACCAATGGGCTTTTTAATCAAGGAATACAACAGCCTTTTGAAATTTATAATTTATTTAGTTTATCTCTAGATGATAACGATATTTCAAATTTTGAAATTAAAGCCTATCCAAACCCTACAGTTGATCTCTTAACACTATCAATTAATAACGCTATTGTTAATAACCAGATAGTCAAAGTTTATGATCTTAATGGTAAGGTTATTCTACAAAAAGAAATAATACAAAATGAAACACAAATTGATTTTTCACAATTCAATGCAGGTGTTTATTTGTTCAATGTATTTGATAAGAATCATACTCTCATAAAAGCATTTAAAATTATTAAAAACCACTAACCAATTATGAAAAAAAAAATTTCCACTTTAATTATAATTTTAAGCATAAATCTGGCCTATGGTCAAATACCTGAAACTATTTCGTATCAATTAGTCGTCCGTGACGGATCTGATGAACTTCTTGCTAATGCAAACGTAGGACTAAAAATAAGTATTCTCTCTGGCTCTTCAACTGGAACAGAAGTGTACTCAGAAGAACATTTATCTACTACAAATAGTAATGGTCTTGCCACTTTAGAAATTGGAAATGGAACTTCGGTTACTGGAGACCTTTCTACTATAGATTGGGGTGCCAACTCGTATTTTATAAAAACAGAAGTAGATCCCACAGGTGGAACCACTTATGTATTAGAAACCGTTGATGAAATAACAAGTACTCCATTTGCAACTTACAGTAAAACTGCGCAAGTAGCAGAAACAGCAGATTATAATACCTTAACCAATTTACCCACAACCATCTCCCAAGCACAAATAGATAAATTAGCGTTATTAACTGTAA